>ERZ1026894.99-NODE-99-length-64904-cov-26.376583_pt1 | contig 64904 bp, 43 predicted proteins | sample MGYA00380177_ERZ1026894 | MGnify/ENA primary metagenome ERZ1026894 (study PRJEB33269, sample SAMEA4719813) | human gut metagenome | biome: human-associated habitat; feature: organic feature; material: feces | place: Cameroon | collected 2013-10 ... | reverse complement strand
TGCCGAAGGTGCAAATATTCATCATGGGCATGGCAGCCTCTAACAGTTGCTTGAGTCCCATCATGGCGAGCGTGTTGCTCTCGATGATAGCCATTTCGGGCATGCTACCTGTCATCATTTCACCCGTCTTCTTAGCATATATAGCTTCTTCGTTCATGAATCTTTCTTGTTGATGTTCGTTTTCTTATTATAAAAATGGTGTTAACACCTTGGCAGCAAACCACCCTCTGAATCTCTGCCAGCCAGTTCGCCACTCGCGCCACTTCTTCTCGGTGAGCAGGAAACTGTCAGCCTTGTCCTTGTCGAAGAGGTCGGTGAGCTGCTTGGTGGTCTGTGGGTCAATGATGACAGCATTCTCCTCGTAGTCCCAGCGCAGGCTTCGGGCATTGAGGTTAGCACTACCTACAGTGCAGAATTTCCCATCCACCATGATAATCTTGGTGTGATGGAATCCTGGTGTGTACATCCATATATGGCATCCTGCCTTCATCAGCTTGTGGGCATTATAGAATCCACAGTCGGGAGTAAGAGGAATGTCACTCTTGGTAGAGAGCATAATTTCCACTTTCACACCTCTTTTCACAGCCTTTTTGAGTGCCTTCTTGAGTTTGGGGCTTAGAGTGAAATAAGGGCTGATGAGTTTGATGCTGTCTTGTGCAGCATTGATGGCATTCACATAGAAGTATCGGATGATGTCTTTCGAGATATGAGGCTCACGATTGATGATGCCCACCATCTTGTGATATGCCGTGGCTGTGGTGTCAGGTTTGAGACCATCTACCAGATAGTCTTGTCGCTTGGCACGAAAGTATTCGGCACCATGTACGTTCTGTCCGCTCACCTTGTTCCACATCTTCAAGAAGATGGCTTGCAGCGTGTTCACCTCGTCGCCATCGATGCGGCAGTGCATATCGTTCCACGATCCCACTACCTCGGTGCCTTTGATATAATAGTCGGCTACGTTCATGCCACCTGTGTAGGCTATCTGTCCATCTATGACCACAATCTTGCGATGGTCACGGTTAAAGATGGCATGAACCCATGGAAACTTCACGGGCTTGTATTCGAATATCTCTATGCCGTTGGCACGTATCTCCTGGATGTGTCTTTTGCGCAGCGGCTTGTTGTTGGATGAGTTACCGAAGCCATCGTACAAGGCTCTCACCTTGACACCTTGTTTTACTTTCTCGGCAAGCAGTTCGAAGAGCAAGCCTGCGATGCTGTCGTTACGAAAGTTGAAATACTCTAAGTGTACACTCTTTTTAGCCTGGCGGATGGCCTGGAACATATCGTCGAATTTCTCTTGACCGCTCATTAGGAGCGTGACAGAGTTGTTGTGGGAGAAACGAATTCCCTTCTCCCTTAATTGTTTGACAATGACTGAGTCGCTACTCTCTATCGTGTGATGATTGTCGGCAAGCAGTAAACTGTCTTGTGCGCTACACAGCGAGGAGAACAGTAGGATGCTTGCCGTTAATAATAGGTATCTGAGTTTCATTCTTAAAGTTCATGTTATTGCATTACTTTACACCATACATGCGTAATGGTCGACGATGCCCAAGAGGTGTTTCTCGTCGTCCATGACCAATACGGTGTGTACCTTGTATTGGTGCATGATGTGCTGTATCTCTGTAATCTTAGTGGTTGGTGCCACGTGCTTAGGAGTAGTGGTCATGATGTCGCTCACCGTCTTATTGAAGAATTCGGCTTGCCATTTCTCCATAGCGCGACGTATGTCACCATCGGTAATCAGTCCGATGACGCGATTTTCTTCATCTACCGATACACCCAGTCCCAACTTACCCTTGCTCACGTGGATGATGGCTTCGCCCAGGTGCATGTCTTTGGCAATGATGGGCAGGTCTTCATTCTTCATCACGTCCTCAGCTGTAGTAAGCAAGCGCTTGCCTAATTCGCCACCAGGATGAAACTGTGCAAAGTCGCGTGGCTTGAAGTGGCGTACCTGCATCAGTGCTATTGCCAATGCGTCGCCCATGGCCAGTGCGGCAGTGGTGCTACTTGTGGGAGCGAGGTTGAGTGGGCAGGCTTCCTTCTTTACCTTCACTGTGATGTGATAGTTGGAGTATTTTGCCAACAGCGAGTGGGGATTGCCTGTCATCGAGATGATGGGTACATTCATGTGGAGCACCATAGGGATGAAGCGTAGCAGCTCATCGGTCTGACCGCTGTTGCTTAGCGCCAAGACCACATCCTTATCGGTCATCACACCTAAGTCACCATGATAAACATCGAGTGGATTGATATAGAAGGCAGGAGTTCCTGTTGAGGCTAATGTAGCTGCTATCTTGGCTCCCACGTGTCCACTCTTTCCTACACCGGTCACGATGATTTTTCCCTCGCAGTGGAACATCAGGTCTACTGCTTTCTCGAAGTTGTCGTCCAACAATGCTATTTGGTCTAATATGGCTTCGGCCTCTTCGCGCAGAGCCTCTTCGCCATAGTGACGGATAGTCTTGTCCTCTATATGTTTGTTTTTTTCTGTCATGATTTATAAATACTTAAACTGAAAAGATATAGCTGCTAAGCCAATAAGTCAGCGATTAATACTTCAAGTTTATCGAGTTCCAACATGTTGGCAGCATCGCTTTTCCCGTTGTCCGGGTCGGGATGAACCTCGAAGAAATAGCCTGTGGCTCCGAATGCTTTGGCTGCCATGGCCATGGCTGGCACAAACTTACGATCGCCTACTGTTTTTCCGTTGCCTGCACTGGGGCGCTGTACGCTGTGGGTGCAGTCCATGATGACCGTGGGCACTATCTCTTTCATGTCGGGGATGTTGCGGAAGTCGACCACCAGATTGTTATAGCCGAAGCTGTTGCCTCGTTCTGTGAGCCACACCTCCTTGGCACCGCTCTCCAGCGCTTTCTCTACAGGATATTTCATGTCTCTACCACTGAGGAACTGGGCTTTCTTGATGTTTACAATCTTACCAGTATGGGCAGCAGCCACCAAGAGGTCGGTCTGTCGGCATAGGAAGGCAGGTATCTGCAAGATGTCGCACACCGTTCCTGCAGCTTCTGCTTGATAGCTTTCATGAATGTCGGTAGTGATGCGAAGACCATATTTCGACTTGATATCGGCAAGCATCTGCAGTCCTTTTTCCAGTCCTGGACCGCGGAAGGAATGGATGCTTGTGCGGTTGGCTTTATCGAATGAAGCCTTGAAGATGATGTCTGTGCCTAATTTCCGGTTGATGCGTACGAGTTCCTGGGCCACTGTGTCCAACAACTCCATCGATTCGATGACGCAAGGACCTGCTATGAATGTTGCCATATCGTTATTTTATAATGTTAAATGTTCAATGTTTAGTGTGAAATGTTTATGCTTTCTCATTCAGTGTCGATGCAACGGCATTAGCCTCTTCTGTCGAAGCTTTCTTGATAGTTATCTCGCGCTGTGGGAATGGAATCTCTATGTTGTGCTCGTTGAGTGTATCGTAGATGCACTCCATGATCTTACCGTCGTCCACATATTGGGTGAGAACATTTACCCATACCAATATCTTGAGGGTGATGCAACTATCGTCGAAACTTTTCAGTACCACTTTGACGCCTTTCTCGTGATAGATGCAGTCGAGTTGGTTAAGCGCATTGATGAGTATTTGTTTTACTTCTTTTACATTACTACCATAAGCTATGCCCACCTCCAGAACATCAAGCTCATAACCATGGTTGCGAGTCATATTTTTGTAGTTCTTAGAGAAGAGCTGTGCATTCTGGAAGGCTATCACCGAACCGTCGGTAGCCTCGAGCATGGTGGATGTATAGCTGATGCTGCTTACACGTCCGCGTGTGCCATCGCAGATGATATAGTCGCCCACCTTCACACGTCCCATCATCAGAGAAACACCATAGTAGATATTCTCCAGGATGTCTTTGGATGCGAAACCAAGACCAGTAGAAAGACCCGCAAAGATGGCTAAGAGCCATGACTTACCCACCTGGAACACGTTGAGAGCTATCATCAGCCAAATGCCCCAAACAATGACCTGTAGCACGTTCTTAAACATCACAATCTTGCTGGCTGCCGAGGCAGGGTCTTGCTTTTCGAAATGATGGCGCATCAGATCGTTGGTGGTGATGTTGATATAGTTGAACAGGAAGAACATGCAAGCCACTAAGCTGATGCTGTAGAGTGAAGCAGTGAAGTTGCTGGTCTTGATGTACTCCTTGTTGAATATCATCCATGTGGTGTCGCTCATGTTAAATACGTCTGCTGCCCAATAGATGGCAATGATGAAAGACAACACTGCGCCTGAAGGTATGAGCACCTTGTTGATAAAGCGGAATATCCACTTGTCGGTTATCGGCTTATGCTTCAGATTCTTGCGCTCAGCATAGACCTCCATCCAGTCTTTCAGACAGGTGATGCTCAGAATGCAAGTGAGCTGCATCATCCACCAGATGATAATCTGCACAGAGAGCAAGGTGAAGCCCACCCACGAACAACAGGTACTTACAGTGAAGACGCAGAGCGAGATGTAGGCGTATGTCTTGTCATTGCGAGGCACTTTCTTGTTGTGTCGCTTGATGACGTTGGCCTGCCATAGTGTGCAGAGTAGCAATATGGGAGGGAATATGAAATTGACCAGACTGTTGGGTATCAGGATGATACGAAATGTGATGACGAGGAAGCCCACCAACATCAATGGAGAATAGATGCGGAAAGCACTCTTTATCTGGTCGTTGCCCACGCGCAGCAGAAGCGAGATAAGAATGACACCTATCAGCCACGCAAACTCAACGAGCAGTCCGCATGCCATGATGACAAAGTTCTGGTGAGCGGTGACACGTATGATACCTAAGAGAATGGCAAAGGTGACGATGGTCATCGCCATGATGATACAAGTGCGCTTAGCCAAGAAGTTGTCTTTGATGCCTTCAAAACGCCCTCTTTTCACCAGTTGTGTCACCACGATGCGGATGGTGAAGAGGTTGAGAGCCACCGAGATAATGCCATAGAAGACGATGATACCAAAGAGGATGAAGATAATTCTCACATCCCATTGCGACATCATGCCTGGTGCAGGTCGGTATTTTTCGCTTACCGATGTTTTGGCTTCCTTATAGTGGTTGCCTACATGGTGCAAGATGGTAATATAGTTGTCCCCGCCATTATTGAAGATGCTTTTCTGTATCTCGGCATATCGCTGGTTGGCATAATCATTAAGCGATTTCAACTTGCGCTCGGTCATATCGTAGGCACGGATATAGTCGTGCAACTGTTGCTGTCGTTCCACCAGCTGTCGACGGATGTTGACAGCTAAGGTGAGGTTTACGTTGCGGTTGAGTTGTGCCTCCTTCGTCATGAACCTGGTGTTCATGTTGTATAGGTAGTTGATGAGCGAGTCGAAGCGTGCCACCTCAACGTTGTTCTTGTTGATAAGGCTTCTGAATGGTGCAGCCTTCGACTTGAACTTCTCAAACTGCTCGGTGGCTTCGTGGCAGGCATAGGTAAGGTCGAAGATATAACCATTGCGTTGCGAATAGAGCATGATGGAGTTTTGGTCGGCTTGTGCCATGATGGTCATCAGCTCCTTGATGATGGTTTGCTGCTGTCGCTTGGCATACTCGTTTTGTTTCTCAAAATCGAGATGATAGCTGGCCAGCTCTGTGCGAAGCATATAGAGCGTGGTGTCAAGGTTGGCCTCTTTGAGCACGGCATGGCTTGGCAGCAGGAATGTTACCCACATCAGGATGATTATCAATAATTTCTTCATAAGGTCTCTTTTATTTGACTGCAAAGTTAAGCAAAAATGAAGAAAGAAGCAAAAAGATATTTCCTTTTTTACATTTTTACATCCGATAAGTTGTTTTTATCCTTATTTTTATTACTTTTGCAGATACGATTGATAACTAAGACGAATGATTATGACAACACTGATAGCGGATAGCGGAAGCACCAAGACCGATTGGGCACTTATTGATGCCAAAGGTCACATCTTGTGGTCAGACAAGACACAGGGCATCAACCCTTTTCATCTCTCTGATGATGAAATCTTACGTGTGATCAAAGAAGAACTCTCTCTCAACTTACTGCCAGAAAGGGTGTCTTTCTATGGCAGTGGAGTTACCGAGGCTATGAAGCTGCGCATGGAGAACCTGTTGCAGCAACGTTTCTCACAGGCTGAGGTACATGCAGAGAGCGATCTGCTCGGAGCAGCTCGTGCCGTGTTGGGTAGAAAGCCCGGCATAGCTTGCATCTTAGGCACAGGAGCCAACAGCTGTCTCTATGATGGTGAGCGCATCGTTCTCAATACACCACCTTTAGGTTATATTCTTGGTGACGAGGGAAGTGGGGCAGTCCTTGGTCGTATGTTCCTCAATGGCATCTTGAAGGGTAGTCTTCCCGAAACCCTAAAGCAGGAATATTTGTCTTGGTCGGGTCTCGACTATCCATCTATTATAGATAAGGTGTATCGTCAGCCACTCGCCAACCGTTATTTGGCGTCTATAGCTCCCTTCATCTCCATGCAGATAAAAAATGGTACAGCACCTGATGCCTCTGTCACCTCTCGTCAGCATGCAGAAGCGTTACACCTCTTATTGGTTGAGGCTTTCGAGCAATTCTATCAGCGCAACATCACTCCCTATCTGTCTTCTGCAGGCAGACAACAAGATGCTTCACCGTGCCAGGTGGCTTTTGTGGGAAGCATCGCTCACCACTTTGAACATCCACTTCGACAGGTGTTCGAAGAATGTCATCAGCTTTCTGTTGTTCAGATTTTGCAAGCACCCATGAAAGGGCTTATAGACTATCATCGGGCATAGCCTGTCTTTTTGCAGAAAACAGCCTCTAAAAATGAAAGTACTTTCGTTGCCCATCGCAAGTACTTTCGTTGGTCATCGCAAGTACTTTCATCGACCATCGCAAGTACTTGCGTTTTTCGTCCCGTATTTTCCCTTTGACTACTGATGTCTATAGCCACAAAAAAAGTTACCCTTCATTTCTAAATGCGTTTACAATTGCAAAGATACTGACTTCTTTGGATAAAGCAAAAATAACTATGAATAACACTGCGGAAGAAGCCCTGTTGCTTACCTAAGATTCATCTAAGCCCTCAAAAGATGGGTTCTTTTTGTTAATAAATCATGCTAAAAATACATTTTATACACATCAAATTAACCAAATGATACACTGAGGTTCGTAAAAACACGCTAATTTTGCCATCGTAATGCTAATAATAACCTAAAAATAACAAACAATTACAAAACAGAAACAAACAAATAAACAAAACCAAACCATTTCGAAACAAAAACCAACGTAGCGTATCTATTCAAAACGATAGTATACCTATATTATATTAAATAAAACCTAAAGTAATTATGAGAAAAACATCTCTAAAATTCTCTCAGAGCTCTATGCTCTGCAAAGTTGTTCTGGTAGCCCTTATGTTGGCATTCCAGGCAATGTTAGGAATCGGAGCGGGTGTCCTCAAAGCTCAATCTGTTACGGGTACCGTTACTTCTGGGACTGACAATGAGCCATTGATAGGCGCAAGCGTCCAGGTGCAAGGTACTAAGGTCGGAACAGTCACCGACCTGGATGGTAACTTTAAGATTGAAGCCAAGAACGGCCAGACTCTCGAAGTTTCTTACCTCGGCTTCATCACTCAGAAGGTGAAAGTCACAGCTGGGGGGGCAAATCTTAATATCGTACTACAAGAAGACAAGCAGTCTCTCGAAGAAGTTGTCGTAGTAGGTTACGGTGTGCAGAAAAAGAAACTCCTCACGGGTGCTACAACCCAAGTAAAAGGTGATGACATCGCTAAGATGAACACAACCAGCCCTCTTCAGGCTATGCAAGGTCAGACACCTGGTGTTAATATCACCACAACGTCAGGACAGCCGGGTTCTGGTATGAAGGTGACTATTCGTGGTTTGGGTTCTAACGAAGGTAGCTCACCTCTCTATCTTATTGATGGTGTAGGTGGCGACATCTCTACCCTAAACCCTGCCGACATTGAGAGCATCGACATCTTGAAGGATGCTGCTTCTGCGGCTATCTACGGTGCTCAGGCTGCCAATGGTGTAGTACTTATCACAACCAAGAGTGGTAAGGAAGGTTCTGCCAAAATCTCTTTCGATTCTTACATTGGTGTACAGAAGGTGGCTCGTTCGCCTAAGTTGCTGAATGCTAAGGAGTACAAGGTAATCATGGATGAGTACAACCTCAACATGGGTACTGGTGCTGTCAACGATTGGGACTCAATGGCGAGTACACAGGGTGTGGACACTAACTGGTTTGACGCTTTGACCAATGACGCCAGCATTCAGAGTTATAACTTGAGTGTGACGGGTGGTTCTAAGACTTCCACCTATGCGATGTCTCTTGGTTATCTCTATCAAGAAGGTATTGTAGGCGGTAAGGGCATTAGCGACATGGATCGTTACAATTTCCGTATCAACAGCGAACACAAACTCTATAAGGATATTGTGACAGTAGGCGAGCATGCCAGCTTGATCTACAAAACGGTGAATGGTGTTAATGACCTCAGCGATGGTAATGCCAATGTGATGTATTCAGGAAGCTCTCTTCGTAGTTCTTTGATGGCATACCCTGTCAATCCTGTCTATGGTAAGGATGACTATGGTACGGGCTATTTTGATACGAACTATTCTGACTGGAATACAGGTACAGGTGGCAACCCTATCGGCTCGATGATGGTGAATAAGAAACGCTCTCAGAATTGGGCTGCTGATGCGAATGTTTATATGAATATTCAGCCTATCAAGAACTTGTTGTTCCGTACTGTTTTCGGTGTTTCTTACAACAATTCTAAATCTCGTTCTTATACATCTAAATATAAGTTCGATCAGTATACTGACAACAAGTCTTCTTATGTTTCTCAGAATGCAGGTGATGGCTTTACATTGACCTGGACTAACACTTTGTCATACAACTTTGATATCAAGGACCATTCTTTCAATGCTCTTCTTGGTACAGAGGCTTCGCGTTACGATGGTGAGTATATGTATGCTGCTAACCAGAACATGAAGCAGGGTATGGATTCTTGGGATAAGGCTTGGTTGAACAATGCCAATGATACCAAGGACAAGGCTCAGGGTATCAGCAATGATCCTACACGTACTGTATCTTACTTCGGTCGTTTGGGCTGGAGCTGGAAGGATACTTATATGTTGAATGCCACATTACGTTGTGATGGTAGCTCTCGTTTTGCGGAGGGTCATCGCTTCGGTTGGTTCCCATCTGTTTCTGCTGGTTGGACTCTCACCAACGAGAAGTTCATGAAGCCTGTAACCGAGACGCTTGACTTCTTGAAGTTGCGCTTGAGCTGGGGACAGGTAGGTAACCAGAACATTGCAACCTTCCGTTATTTGGCTACATTGAGCAATGATACTTATTACAACTATGGTAGTACTACTAATAGCTATGGATTCTATCCTTCAAGTTTTGCTAACGAAAATCTGACTTGGGAGACCTCCGAGCAGTTTAACGTAGGTATTGATGCCCGTCTTTTCAAGAAGTTGAATGTCAACTTGGATTATTACGTGAAGACCACTAAGGACTGGTTGGTTAATTCGCCAACTTTCGCTACAACAGGTTTTTCTACAGCTTGGATTAATGGTGGAAATGTCCGCAACTCTGGTTTTGAGTTCAATCTGAATTGGAATGATCGTATTGGTAAGGATTTTATGTATAATGTGGGCTTCAATGGTGCCTATAATAAGAATGAGGTAACAGAAGTTCCTACAGATGATGGTATCATTCATGGTAGAGGACAGATTCTCTCTGATGACAATACAGAGATTTTCCGTGCACAGAGCGGTCATGCCATGGGGTTCTTCTTTGGCTATAAGACAGCAGGTATCTTCCAGAACCAGCAGGAGATTGAAGACTGGATCTCTGCAGGTAATGGCGTTCTTCAGCCAGACGTAAAGCCTGGTGATGTAAGATATGTTGATATGGACCACAATGGTGTCATCAACGACGAAGATAAGGTGGATTTGGGTAATGGTGTTCCTAAGTTTACTTTTGGTTTCAATCTTGGTTTCAACTATAAGAACTTTGATTTCAATGCACAGTTTGCTGGCGCAACAGGCTTCCAGATTCTCCAGAGCTATCGCAACTATACTGGCTATCAGAACAACTGGACAACAGCCGTTCTGCAGCGTTGGACTGGTGAGGGCACTTCCAACAAGGTTCCTCGCATTTCTTCTAAGGCTACCATGAACTACGAGTTCTCTGACCTCTTCCTTCAGAAGGGTGACTATCTTCGTCTGAGCAACATTACCTTGGGTTATGACTTCGCACCATTGGTAAATCAGAAGTGGTTGTCTCAGTGCCGTCTTTATGTTCAGGCTCAGAACCTCTTCTGCCTGACCAAGTACGATGGTATGGATCCTGAGGTTGGTTATGGTTATGAATCTTGGGTATCAGGCATGGACTTCGGTTCTTATCCACGTCCACGTACTTTCCTTGTAGGATTAAATGTTAAATTCTAAAATGCTTATTCGTATGAAGAAGATATATATGTGTGCATTGTTTGCAGGGTTGGGTCTATTTACTCTGACCTCTTGCGGCGATGACTTCCTCAATACTACTCCAAAAGGTAGTTTGACAGCAGGAGCCTCTATGTCGGGCGAAGATGCAGAGTTCGTGCTGAATGGTTGCTATGACGGCTATCAGCAGGCTTACTGCTATGACGGTGCCAATTTTCAACTGGCTTCCGATATTATGTCGGATGATTGCTTTGCCGGTGGTGGTGCAGGTGATAATACAGATTTTTTGGCTATTGATTGTTTTGACAAAGGTTATGTGGCATCTGCTAATTTGCTGGAGTCACGTTGGGTGGCTTATTATGCTTGTATCAATCGTTGCAACTCGTTGCTCCGTGATGTGGATAAAGTCAGCTGGTCAAGTGAACAGCAGCGTGGCAATGTGGAAGGTCAGGCAAAGGCTATCAGAGCCTTGTGCTATTTTGACCTGACTCGCCTCTTTGGTGAGGTGCCATTGATGACTGTTCCTACCGTGTCGAAGGTAAAGGAGGCACCTGTGGCTGATATCTACGAGCAGATCGCTACCGATTTGAAGGATGCTGCAAACTCTATTAAGTTTGGTGCTTATGATGAGGCTGCTTGGAAGAATACCAATAATGGTTTGATTTCTGAATGGGCAGCCAAGGCTTTGCTGGCTCGAGTTTATTTGTTCTATACAGGTTACTACGGAGCACAACTTCAGGCTGTTACAGAGGCTGAAGTGAAGCAGGGACTTGAGGATATTATCTCTCAAGGCAATTTTAAACTTGTAGATAAGTTTGCCGATCTTTGGCCAGCTTCTTCTCGTGTGGCAGCTGCTGATGGCAGCCATGCCTGGAGTACAGAGACTTATGCAGGAGAAAGTAACTCGGAGATTCTCTTCAACTTGAAGTTCGACTCTAACCTTTCACAGGGTGTCAATCAGAATGGTACCATCGCTTTGGTTTCTATGCGTAACACCACTTTTGCTCCTTATGCATCTGGTTGGGGTGTAGCTACTGTAAATCCTCAGTTGTTTTCTTCTTATGTAGAGGGTGATACTCGTCGTGATGCGTCTATCATCAATCTGACAAAGGAAGGTGTTTCTGCTTCTGAAAAATTCAATACCGCTGGCGATTGGCGTGAATATACAGGTTACTCTATGAAAAAATATTCAGCAACAGGTTTCAACGATGGAACTCGTTGGATAGAGGTAGAGAACCCAGGTGCAGGTTCCGACTGGCAGTATAAGGAGAGTCAGGACTTTGTTGTTATGCGCTATGCTGATGTTCTGTTGATGGCTGCTGAGATGGGATGTGCCAATGCTCAGGGTAATTTCGATTTGGTACGTGATCGTGCTTTTGGCGACCAGAACCACCGCAAGGTTGTTTCTAAGGAAAGTATCTTCGAGGAGCGTCGTCTGGAGTTTGCCTTCGAGGGTATTCGCTATTGGGATATGCTTCGCTTCAAGGGCTTGGAGGGCACAGCCAACCTTCTGGCTAAGCAGAACGGAGTACAGGTCAATAATGGTGGTGAAACAGCTTCCATAAGTTTTGACTCAAGCAAATTCCTTGGTGTCAAGGGCTTGATGAGAAAGCCTTCTGCTCAGATTACGCTGATGGGTACAGATTATCTGACACAGAACACTGGCTGGTAATAATGAACAATGATAATGAAGAATTATTAATTGTAAATTATAAACTTAAAAAATAGAATGATATGAAACTTTATCATAAATTATATTCAGTTTTGGCAGCCTTGACCATTTTCTTTGGAATGGTAGCCTGCACGCCTGATGAGTACAAGTTGGGTGACTCAGGCTTGAAAGCGGCTGACCTTAATGAGGGAACGGGCTTTACCATTACTCATGACGAGTCCAATCCTAATATTGTTACCTTGACGAGTCTTGTTCCAAACAGCTATCAGGTGTTGTGGGACAGCCCTCAGGGACGTGTGCAGGGACGTCAGCTTACTCTTAAGATGCCTTTCGCTGGTTCTTATACCTGCCGTATGGGTATTGAGACTCCTAATGGTGTTGTATATGGCGAGCCCGCTACTTTTGATATTTCTGAATTCTGTGCAGAGTTTGTACAAGATCCTCTTTGGGTGTATATGACTGGTGGTGTAGGTTCTAAGAAGAAATGGTATCTTGACCTTGATTCCAAGGGTGTTTGCCGTTATTTTGTTGGTCCTTTGTTTTTCTATGGAACAGATGACTGCTGGGAGAGCGTAACCAATGGTGAGACGATTTCTGGCGACTCATGGAACTGGTGCGCCGACTGGTCTGGCAACCATAAGTGGATGTTCCCTTCTACTCCCAACGGAGCCGACTTTGGCTACATGGAATTTGACCTCAATGGTGGCGCTAATGTTACAGTATATGATGCCTATAACAACAAGACTTCAAAGGGAACCTTTATGCTTGATGTAGACAATCATACTGTCAAGATGAGTGATGCTGCTTTGCTTCACGATCCTGATCATGATGCCATCGTTACCAACTGGACCAGTATGAAGCTCCTGTCGCTTACCGAAGACCACATGCAGCTGGCTGTCCTTCGTGACAATTCTTCGGAAGGTCCTTGTCTGTTGGTTTATAACTTTATCTCAGAGGAATATCGTGACAACTGGACTCCTAATGTTTCTACAGGCGACGTTGTGCCTGCTTTGGATGAAGACTGGAGAGACTATGTGGAGCCTAAGACCCAGAATGTGGTTACCTACAAGTTGGCAGAGGATGATACTCCTTTCGACTGGGCTAAATTGGACGGCACACTGAAAGATATACAATCTTCAACTCCAGCCTTTGGTATTGGTGACTTGACCTTGGTGATGAACCATAGCAAGAAGACTTATTCCGTTACTACACCTGCAGGTGCTACAGTAGAGGGTACTTATACTTTGGATGACAAGGGCATTTACACATTCTCTAATGGTTTGCCAGTTGTTCAGCTCTCCCTTGATGGTTTGGCTGAGTTTAAAGCCAATGCTGATAACACCCTTCGCATTATCAAGACAGCGAAAGATGGTGAGAGCAACGCTTTGAGTGATCTGTGGTTAGGCAGTGCAGAGCGTGATAACCAGGGCAATACTGTTCAGTATATGGGCTATCACTTCCAGCCTTATGTTTCAGGTGTTCAGGTAAAGAAATATTCTGCAGTCCTGTATTGTGGTGATAACGTGGACTATAATTTCAAAAACAGCGATCCTGTCTATGTGACAGAAGAAGGCACTTACACCTGTACTGCAAATGGTGCTCTTACTGCGGATGGAAAGATTATCTATCTGCAGGTAGATAAGCTCCTGAAGGATCATCCTAATGCAGATATCATTATCAAGGATATCAAGGTTGACGGACAGTCTATTGACTTTGATGATGCTGCCATCGCACGTACCGTGGACGACAATAAGAACGGAGGAAAGTACAATGGGCGCCGTTACATTTTCAACCCTTGGTCAGAGTCTAATGCTTTGGCTACAGGTGTCTTGTCTTACGAACAATCTCTCTCTATTACTTTCGAGGTGAAGTTTGATACAGGTGAAGTCGTACTTAAGTAATTAGAACAACATGATGAAAACAAAATATTTAGCAGGCATATTGTTGTTGGCAGGCTCTCTGTTCACAACATCGTGTGTCGATGATGTCGATTACACCGTTGCCACAGGAAATATCATTTCAGAGATAACTACTGGCGATGCGGCTGTTACAGCAGTATCTGCAGATATCTCTGGTATTGTGAAGGATCTCAGCACAGTGCAGGCTTCCTCTTATTCGGTGGGTGTCGCTTACTCTACAGATGAGAGTCTGGTGACCACATCGGGAGCCAAGAAGGCAGGTTCTATTGACGAGAATGGTGCCGTTACAGTGCTATTGAAAGGTTTGACCAAGAATGTAACTTATTACTATGCTACTTATGTCACCTTGCAAGGTAAGGTGACTAAGTATGGCGAAGTGAAGTCGTTTACCACTACAGATGTGGCTATCGCTGCCGGCGAGGTTACCAATCTGACCGCAGTATCTGCAACTCTTAATGCTACATTGTCACATGCAAGTTCTGTGATCAATGGTGCTGAGGGCGAGGTGGCTTGTGGCTTCAAGGTGTTCTGGAATGATGAGAAACTTGAGGAAGAAGGTGTAGATTATTCTCTTACTTCTGCCACTCAGAATTTCTCTGTAGACCTCAAGGGTCTTACCCCTGGACAGACCTATTATTATGTTCCTTATTTCAAGATTTCTGATGGCTTCCAGTATGGTGAGGTGAAAGAGTTTACCGCCAAAGCTCAGACCATGGAATGGGTAGATATGGGTACTGGTGTTCTTTGGGCTAAGTGGAATCTTGGTGCTTCTCAGGAAAGCGAGGTTGGTGGAATGTTCGGTTGGGCAGACCCAACAGGTACTATTACATCTTCTTATCTTGTAGACTACGATCCTGCTGAGACCATTACTGGCTTGAATCTTGACCCTGCTGCTGTTGCTGAGTTGGATAACTTCGATCTCGATGAGAAGTACAACAGTAAGTTACCTTCTAATTCCGATTTTGCAGAGTTGCTCAACAAAACTATTCACGAGTGGACTGTTGTGGATGGAGTAGAGGGTTACCTCTTCAAGAGCAAGGTTAACAACAATACTTTGTTCTTCCCTGCTGCAGGTTTCCGCGAAGAGGGTGCTGTGAAGAATGCCCAGACTGTTGGAGATTACTGGACTGGTGATATCTATCCTACCAATACCGACTACGGATATAGCTTCACATTTAATAATGGAAGTGCGAAGAATGGTTTCGCCAAGCGTTCTGTAGGCATGAGCATTCGTCCTGTCAAGATGAGTAATATCGTGAGGGTAGACAATTCTAAGATTGTAGTTGGTGACCTTGAGAACAATGGCCGTATCCGTATTGAGATATATAATGAATATGGTTATAATGGTCTTACCAAGGCTAATCCTCCTTTGGATATTACTAAGATTAACTTCGACAAGAGTATGGCTGTTACCTTCAGCATCACAGGTATTAATGGTAATTTGAAGGAAGGCGCACCTTCTACTTTCAATGCCGGTCTTGAGTATGCCACACCATCATGGTGGCCATCTTATTGGTCAAGTCTTGATGGCTCTAAGCCTGATTGGGATACTGTTGTAAAGGGAGATGGTACATATACTGTCAAGATGGAGGCGGAGGCCAATTGCACAAGTGCTGTTGTCTTCACCGTCGATATTGCTAATCTTGGTGCCAACCTTGTTGATTTGACCAAACTTCATGTGACTGTCGACAAGGTGGAACTTGATCCTCAGTAGTTTGAATTTCTATAAGTGAGAGGGTGTAACAATCTGACCATTGTCACCCTTTCACTTTTAATCTTTAAGTATATACATATAAATAACGATTATGAAAAAAATAATTCTCTCTTTAGCAATGATGGCTGTGGCGATGTCAGGTCATGCTCTGGATGACCCTCGTATAGCTACTATGGATTTGAATGCTCAGCAGTTGGCTTATTATATGGCTCCAGGCTGGAACCTTGGTAATACTCTTGAAGCAGGCAATCAAGCCAATAATGATACCAATAATGGTGGCTTGAACGCAGAAATATCATGGCAGAATACAAAAACTACTCAGGCTGTTATTGATATGGTGAAGGCGAATGGTTTCAAGAGTATCCGTATTCCTTGTTCATGGGTGATGGGACACATCTCAGATGCAGCAACCACAAAGATTGATGCAGCTTGGATGGCTCGTGTAAAGGAAGTCGTGGATTATGCCATCAATGCCGACCTGTATGTGATCATCAATGATCATTGGGATGGTGGTTGGATAGAAGATTCCTTCACTGACGTGAGTGCTGCTACTGTGAGCAAAAATTCGGCCAAGTTTGCGGCGCTTTGGAAACAGATAGCCGAAACCTTCAAAGACTACGACGAGCGTTTGCTTTTCGCAGGTCTCAATGAGCCTGCTCATTCGGGTGGTACTGCTTCTGTCTATATCAAAGCCCTCAAGACTTATGAACAGACTTTTATTAATACGGTTCGTGCCACAGGTGGCAACAATGCCAAGCGAGTACTGATTGTTCAAGGTCCTGCTACCAATATAACCGATACTTACAACTATTATGGTGACATGCCTTCTGATGAGCCAGAAAATCGTTTGATGCTTGAGATACATAGCTACGACCCATGGACATTCTGCGGTTTGGAACAGGATGAGTCTTGGGGAAAGATGCAGTATTATTGGGGCAAAGGTCATACCCTTTCAGGTGCAGGTACTCGCAATGCAAGTGTTAACGAGGATGATTTGAAGAGTCTTTATCAGAAGATGAAGAAGTTTACAGACAAAGGTATACCTGTTGTTATGGGTGAGTATGGAGCAAACCATCGTTACATCAAGAGTATTAAAGGTCAAGATCAGAAGAAGCACGAAGAAGCTGTTGCCTATTGGTATGAGAAGGCCACTCAGTATGCTATGGAGTGTGGTATGATACCATTTGTATGGGATACCAACGCTTTGGGTTATCCTAATATGACTCTTTTTGATAGAGCAGGACAGAAAGTCTTTGATTGGAAAAGTAGCAGTAAAAAAATCAAAACCAATGGAGCTTTAGAGAGTATAACGAAGGGTGCTGAGGCAGGTAGAGCAGGATACAACAAGTATTATTCTCCTGATGTTGCTGGCATTCAGATGATAGAGAGAACTGACCAAACTGATCATGCTTTGATATATAACCTTTCTGGTATGCCTGTTGCCAAGGGGCAGGTCCCGGCAGGCACTCCCAAGGGAGTGTATGTCAGTAATGGTAAGAAGTTTGTTGTAAAATAATAGGATATGAAACGAGTTGCTGGTGGACTTCTGCTACTGTTGACGGTGTTGTTGGTTTCCTGTGGAGGCAATCATACTTCGCATCGTTCTTCGGGTGATGGCGAAATGCTGGGTCCAGTTGACACTACCCGAACTGAAGATCGTAAACCTGTTTCCGACTTTAAGTCGGTAGCTGTCTATGATGCCAGCGTGGTGGATATACGTTTGTGCGCTGATTCTGCTTACAGTGTAAAGGTTAATGGCAGCAAAACCTATGTCGAGGCACAGGAGGCTGAAGTAAAAGGCGAGGAAATGATTCTCAGATTTACCAGTTCTGTTGCTTCAAAGAGGAAGACACATGTTATGATAACGGCTCCTACGTTAGAAGGCATTAAGGTCGTGAATTGCGGCAAGCTAATGGTAGGGGGCAATCTGTTAGCATGCTCCAACTTTGTTCTTGATTTGGAAAAGGTAAATGTCGCTCAGATAAATCCTTTGATGAAGGCTTCTTATGTGGAGGCTCACCTTGCTCACGTTATGTTTGCTGAGTTTCGTACTATGTGTGATGCTTTGCTCTTGACGACAAAGTCGGTTGGTCATGTCAAAGTATTTGGTCAAGCTAAGAAACGAAAAATTGAAGCCGATGCTATGAATTGTTTAGACTTGAACGGCTTGGAAAAATAAAAAGCGCACTCCTTTTCTATAAGCAGAGGCGTTCTGTGTTTCTTTTAGTCATCTCGCCTGCATGCTTCTGCTTGCAGGCGAGTTTTTTATAGCGAAAAGGCGAAAGACAAATAAATGGCAAAAAAGTACGTTCATATCTTGCTTTTATTTCGTATTTTTGCAACCGAAATAACTAATAACTGAATAACTGAAATAACATGAAGTTTCAATCAATGGCTCTCCTGATGTTGACCATGGCTATGCCGGCTATGGCTGATCAGGTAACTGTGAATACCCAGGGTGTGTCGCTCGTGCTCGATGTCGAGAATGGGCAACCTGCCAAGTATCTGTATTTTGGCTCTCGTCTCGACGAACGCGACAAGGCTAACCTCAGTGTTACGGCCAATGGACGCATGGATGTTTATCCTGCATATGGTCTTAACACTCCTGCTGAATCTGCTTTGGCTTTGCGTCATGCAGATGGCAATATGTCTACGGCATTAGTGGCTACAGGATATGACTCGCGCCAAGAGGCTCATGCTACAGTCACCACCATCCATCTCAAGGATGCTGTATATCCTGTAAAGGTAGATCTCTGTTATCGTGCTTATCATGATGTAGATCTTATCGAGGCTTGGAGCGAGATTACTAATGGGGAGAAGGGAACCGTGACGCTGACTACGTTTGCTTCTGCCATGTTGCCTATTCGTAAGGGGAATGTATGGATGAGTCATCTCTCGGGTACATGGGCAAGCGAAGGCTATGTGAATAATGAGCATCTTACTCCTGGTGAGTTTGTTATCCGCAATACAGATGGTACTCGTAATTCGCATACCGACCATGCTGAGGTGATGTTCTCTCTCGATGGTAAAGGAAATGAGAATGTAGGTCGTGTCATTGGTGCTGCTCTCGTCTATGGAGGTAACTATAAACTCAAGGCTGTAACCGATGATACTGATTATCATTATTTCTTTGCTGGTATTAATGAAGAAAACTCAGCCTATCATCTTAAGAAGGGTGAGACCTTCAAAACGCCAGCCCTTGCTCTCACTTTCTCATCGGATGGTTTGAGTGGTGCCAGCCGTAACTTCCATAAATGGGGGCGCAAGTACGTCTTAGCTCATGGCTCACAGTTGCGAGATATTCTGCTCAACTCATGGGAGGGTGTTTATTTTGATATCAACCAAAAGGGCATGGACCAAATGATGGCCGACATAGCTGGTATGGGGGGCGAACTCTTTGTCATGGATGATGGATGGTTCGGTTCTAAGTATCAGCGCAATACCGATAATAGTTCCTTAGGCGACTGGGTAGTAGACACGAATAAGTTGCCCGATGGTATAGAGGGATTGCTTCGGGATGCTAAAAAGAATGGTGTGAAGTTCGGTATCTGGATAGAGCCAGAGATGACCAATACTATCAGCGAACTTTATGAGAAACATCCTGACTGGATAGTGAAGGCTCCTAAGCGTGATGCTGTTTTGGGACGTGGAGGTACGCAACTCGTGCTCGACCTCTCTAATCCGAAGGTGCAAGATTATGTATATCGTGTGGTGGACAACCTGCTTACGAAGTACCCTGAGATTGCTTATATCAAGTGGGATGCCAATATGCCTATCTTGAACCATGGTAGCCAATATTTGTCAATGGCCGAACAGAGCCATCTCTATATTGCTTATCATCAGGGATTCAGCAAGGTGGTAGACCGTATACGTGCTAAGTTTAAAGATGTAGTTATCCAGTGTTGTGCCAGTGGCGGTGGACGTGCCAACTGGGGTATGTTGCGTGGATTTGATGAGTTCTGGGTAAGCGACAATACCGATGCCTTACAGCGTATCTATATGCAATACGGCACCAGCTATTTCTTCCCAGCTATCGCTATGGCTTGTCATATCTCGGCTGTGCCCAACCATACTGTGTTCCGTACTACCTCGCTCAAGTATCGCATTGACGTGGCTATGAGTGGACGATTAGGTATGGAGATTCAGCCCAAGAACATGACCGATGAGGAAAAGGCTCTTTGCAAAAAAGCTATTAGCCAGTATAAAGAGATTCGTCCCATCGTGCAGTTGGGTGATCTCTATCGCCTTGTTTCTCCCTACGATAATGAAGGGTTGGCTTCGCTCATGTATGTCAGTGAAGCTAAGGATAAAGCGGTGTTCTATTGGTGGAAGATGGCCAACTTTTATAACGTACATCTACAGCGAGTTAAGATGGCAGGACTTGATGCCAACCGTATGTATAAGGTGCGTGAGTTGAATGCTATCGACTTGAAACCGCTTTACTGCGAAGGAAAGAGCTATTCGGGTAAGTTCTTGATGGAGCATGGCTTGGAGATGCCTTATACCAACGAGGTGGAATGGGGAAAGAAGACCGACTGGTCGTCACGTGTACTTTATTTGGAGGCTGAATAATGAAAAAAATGCTTATGTCTATTGTGATGGCGATGGCCGCATGTGGCCTTTCTGCCCAAACAGGTTTTGTGAAGGTAAAGGACGGACACTTTGTTCGTCATGGACAACCTTATTATTATGTGGGAACCAACTTCTGGTATGGTGCCATCCTTGGTTCTGAAGGGCAGGGTGGTGACCGCAAGCGCTTGTGTCGCGAACTCGACAAGATGAAGTCGCTCGGTATCGACAATCTGCGTATCCTGGTGGGTTCTGATGGTAAACGAGGAGTGAAGACTAAGGTGGAGCCTACTCTGCAGGAGGCTCCTGGTGTATATAACGACACCATCTTGGCTGGGCTCGACTATCTACTTATGCAGATGGAGAAGCGCAACATGGTGGCTGTGCTCTACTTGAATAACTCATGGGAGTGGAGTGGAGGATATGGCTATTATCTCGAACAGGCAGGTATGGGAAAAGCTCCTCGTCCTGATGAGGATGGCTATCCCGCCTTTATGAACTTCGTGGCTAAGTATGCTTCCTGCGAGAAAGCCCATCAGTTGTTCTACGACTATGTGCGCTTTATTATAGGACGCACCAACCGCTATACTCACCGTCGTTATGTGGATGATCCTGCCATCATGTCTTGGCAGATAGGCAACGAGCCTCGTGCATTTAGCAAGGAAGCTCTCCCTGCCTTTGAGCATTGGCTGGCTGAGGCAAGTAGCTTGATTCGTTCGCTCGACAGCAACCATCTCATCAGTATCGGAAGCGAGGGCAGTTGGGGATGTGAGAACGATATTGCTTGTTATGAGCGTATTTGTGCTGACAAGAATGTGGACTACTGCAACATTCATCTTTGGCCCTACAACTGGAGTTGGGCTCGCCAAGATCATCTTGTAGAAGACTTAGGAGTGTCATGCCAGAACACTAAGGAGTATATCGATCAGCATCTCGCTGTCTGTGCTCGTATCAAGAAGCCTTTGGTGATGGAGGAATTCGGCTATCCTCGTGATGGTTTTTCTTTCACTCCAGGAAGTAGCACCGTGGGAAGGGATGGCTATTATCAATATGTGTTCGGATTGGTGGCCGACAATGCTGAAAAGGGTGGATACTTTGCTGGTTGTAACTTTTGGGGATGGGGTGGCTTTGCACAACCTATGCATGAGCAATGGCAGGTAGGTGATGACTATACGGGTGATCCAGCTCAGGAGGCTCAGGGACTCAACTCGGTGTTTGTTAAGGATGCTTCTACCCTCAAGGTTATCCGTTCTCAAGTAAAGCGTATGCAGCGTATCAAGAGATAACAATAGGGGAGGATCCTTCTCGGTTTCCCGTTCTTTTCATTCGGCATATTCCCTTTTTTCTGGAAGTGGGATATGCCGAATGATTGTTTATAGGAATCCTATTTTATCTTTTTTCTACTGCTTTTTGAAAAGTATCAATATTGGTCAAAATAGTACTATATTTTTTATTCTTTTTACTGTAACTTTGCAACAGATAAAGATGAAAATTACATGTAGTAGAGATGATGAAGATATATGTAGTTGTAAGATGATGATAAGTTGATGATGATGAAATGCGTTGTAACCAACGTTAATAAGATGATGAAATGGTCAGATAAAGTATAGATGATGATATAAAAAAGGTTTAAAAACCTTGTAAACAAACCTAATTAATTTTTTGAGCTTATGAAAAAATTATTTACTTTAGTATTGGGAATGGTAATGGCAGTATGTGCCTATGGTCAGTCAACTACCAATATCTGGACTGGTGAACAGACCTTTGATGAAAGTTGGAGTGGCAGTTTTACGGTTGACAAGGCTAATTTTGCTACAGCCAAGGAGGGTGACAAGTTGATTTTTACCTGTGAGCCTGTTACACCTGTTGAGTGGGAATGGGGTTCTCAGGTGTTTATAAAAACAAGTCGAGCAGGATGGGGAGCGATTGCTTCTACTGTAAATGTGGCATCTGCAGGTACTTATGAAGTAATGATAAAGGATGATGAGCTGACTGTTGAAGACAAGACAGATGCTACGGCTCCTGCCAAAGTAACAACAACCATGCTGAAGGAATTGCAGGAATATGGATTGGTGGTACAAGGCATCGACTCTAAGGTTACCCGTGTGGACTTATATTCTGCTGTTGCTTCTGACAAGAAAGAATTAACTCTTCTTGCTGGTAATAAATTAGCAGCCAGCGAATTCGATAAATATGCGGATGATGTCCAGGTGGCTGTTGTTATAGAGAACGTAAGTGATCCTTATGCGTCAAGAAACGGATGGGGTATAGGTGAGATTCTCACCATTGATGATTATACTAAAGATGAATACACCATCTTGTTAACAGGTCAGGACGGCACCTCCTTTGAGTTCTATACCACCGTAGGAGCTTTGAAGAAGGTGGCTAAAAAGGGTACTGATGAATACATTGTCAGCAAATACAATCAGACAGGTGTCGTCTTCAATGTTTACAATGCTTGCAAAGTTAAGAGCGTGTATGTTATTGTACCTAAAGGCACTTCAGGCATTTCTTCAACATTCATAACAGAGGCAAAGAAGGCTGATGCTCCCCGTTACAATATGGCAGGCCAGATGGTTGGCAAGTCCTACAAGGGTGTTGTGATCCAGAACGGCAGAAAATATATGCAAAATTGATAGTTTTTAGTTAATATGATGATATAGTGGTAGTTTCTAATTTATGTTTTTAGGACTTCGTTTGAAGATGTTCTATCAACGTTATAGAATCAAGACAAATGTTGATTCGTGTGTATACATGTAGAAAAGGTCTCGCCGTGATGGCGGGACCTTTTTATGTACGAGCATCTTACTTATATGCTTTCTTCATAGCATCGACGACTGTGGGTAATGTCCATTGTGGTATGGTGCGGTCTTTACCATCAAAGATGCTCATCCAGTAGAAGGTGGCGATGCCATACGCCTTGGCTTGTTTTACTATGTCGGCAGCTTGGTCGGCAGCAGCTTTTATTTCGCTGGCAGTACTGTTCTTGCTGACAGCCTTGCTACCATGAGTACCATATTCGCCAATGATGCAGGGTATTCCCTTGCTTACGAAATAGTTGTTCAGTCGAGTGAATATACTTTTCATCTCGTTACTGCATGATTGGTCCCATACGCCTTTGCTAAACCAGTCCCAGGGAGAATAGCTGTGCACCTCTACGATGATATGTCCACTCACCTTGTCGGTAGGGATGGTGAGGTTCTTGATCACTTCTTCACCACAGGCAGCAGCATAGGTACTGACGACCAGGTTGCGTGTCGTGTTGTTACCTCCTGTAGCACGAACTGCATTCACGAAACTCTGTGCGTAAGCGTTGAGACCTTTATAGCTGTTGCTGTTGGCAGGGTTGTTCCAATTGCTATTGGCATCGAGCATCTCGTTAAAGCCTTCAAAAATCAGATGCTGGTCGTAATCTTTGAAGCGAGCGGCTATCTGTGTCCATAGTTTCTCAAACTTACCTTTGTTGGCATTGTAGTTGTCTACATCTGCTTTGATCCAGTGCTTGTACTCGTCATTGTCGGCACCTGTGTCGTGGTGAACGTTGAGGATGCAGTACATACCATTATCGACGACATAATCTACAATTTCTTGTACACGATTCATCCATGCCTCATCCACGGTGCCGTCATCCTTGATGTGTTGAAACCAAGTGACGGGGATACGTACTGCGCCAAAGCCTTCCTTCTTGAGGAAGTCTACCATGGGTTTGGTGGTAGGCTCCTGGCCCCATCCTTTCTCAAATTCTGTCACAGAGTTTTTATTCATGTTGAGCCACAAGGCCACTACGTCCATACAGTTGCCGAAGTTGGTACCTAAGCCCATTTTCTTGACAGCTTCGACAGCACTTTCTTCTGTATAGCTTTCACCTTTGTGGAAAACAGAGAATGTGATGCTTTCTATTTTGCTGGCGTCATAGCTTTGCCATACGCCATAATCGTCCTCGTGCCCCTTGACGTATAGTTCCAATTTACCGTCATGATGCTTGATGGTTGATATATCACCATTCTTGTTGCCTCCTGCCAAGCTCCATTCTGTCGTCTTTCCATCTGTCGTTTTGACAATGAATTTATCGCCAGCCTGTTGTGCGGAGAGCATCAAAGGCATTAGCAACGTTATGATAGTTAGCAATATTTTTTTCATGATCGTACGATTTTGATTGTTTTTCCGTTGATGTGAATAAGAAGTACATTTCCCTTTATGGCATCGATATTGATAATGGTTTTTCCTCCTGCAGTGGAATGGGGTAGTGAGATACTTCTACCGTCTATGGTATATACACGGATATGATTCTCTGTGCCATCAATGATGAGATTGTTGCCTTCCAGAAAGAATGGTTTGTTGATCTCTGTCTGTGCTATCCCCGAAGAAGTAGCAGAGTAGTGAAAGGTACTTACAGTCCATAACTCGTATGAGAAGGTTGCCTTTTTCGTTGTTACCTTCATCATGTCATCGGCAAAGGAGATAATCGGTTCTTCAGCGAGGGCAAACTCAATATTTTGTCCATCGTGAAAGGTTACTTGCAGAAATTCTTTGTTTTCTGCGTTTGCCATGAGACAACATGTTGCTGCCCATAACATCATAACAATCTTTTTCATTTTCATTATTCTTTTGTTTTCTTCTTTATGTCGAGATACAGTGCATTGACATCATGCAGGAAGAGAGTCTTTGGGTCGTTGTAGAAACGCACAAAGTCGTCCATAGAGCGCTGACCAGGGAAGGGACAGTAGTAATGTCGGGGCACCTCATAAGCATTGCGCCATATCATCACGTAGCTTAAAGGGATATCCTTTATGGCAGGAGCCAAGGTCTCAGTCCACCATCTGTCACTTTGGATAGAGCGGTAGCCCGTCTCGGTAAGGGCTATAGGCTTGCCATGTTTTTTGCTTGTCAGGGTCAGCATCTTCAAGTTGGCAGCGAGTGTGTTGGTATAGTTTGTCAAAGCAGTGGTATCGCTTTCTTCGGCATGACAGTAGTAGTTGATACCCATCACGTCTACCATCTCATCACCGGGATAGCGTGCCATATACTGGCTGCTGTCGGCAGAGGCTGTTGCAACAGACGAGTAGGCATAGAGCACATTTACCACATCGTTTTTCTCCATGCGCTCGTGTGTCATCTGCCAGAGAGCCTTGTATTGCTCTGTATTGCAGTCTGCCCACCAGAACTTGTTCTCTCCGTTGATCTGCCAAGGTCGCAGGATAACGGGCACACGCACCCCATAGGGAGTTTCCAATGAATTGATGAAGGCAGCCACCTTGTCAATCCACTCAGTGAAAGTGTCATGATGCTTTCCGCCGTCTATGATATCCTCAATGCCAGAAAGGGGTTTGCGGCATTGCCAGCTGATGGTTACCACACCGCCACGGTCGTATTGGTTGATGATTTCCTTGCGTATATGATCGAAGGGAATGCCGTATATGTTGACTGAGTCGTCGGTCTCGATGCCTCCTATCTCAAACCCAATGACTGCAGGCATGTCGCCACAGCAGGTCTGCACATCCGAGCGGGCACTGTCCAAAGCCCATCCCTCACCATAGAGTGTGGCATCTTGATGACCAAAGAGAAAACCTTTCTGTGTGATACTGTCGAGGTGTGCAAGGAGATTTTCTGTTCGTTTCGTTCTTCCGTTTTCGCCCATAGGGTCGTCGGCTTTTTTCTTGCCGCAGGAGAAGAGCAGGCAAGTGGCTATTGTGAGGATAAGTAGTTTCGTCTTGTTCATATATATATATAATGTAATAAGGTTATAAAATATAAACGCAGATTCACGTGGTTTATTTTGCCCAACGTGTCTCTGCGTTTATATTTTATATGAATGGAATATTGATTACTTCATGCTTGGTACCATATCACGGGTGATGATGTTGGGTTGTGTCATGGCATTCTGCCACCACTCTTGGGTTGCGTGTTGGTTTTCAGAACCATCGTTATCATACCATACCATAAACCAACTCCACTTAGCGCCAGCTTCCCATTGTTCGCTGATGTTAGCTACACGGCTGTTGGTATACTCACTATATCCACATTCACCAAGCGTAATAATCTTGTTACCATAGGTAGCACAGAGGTCAGCGTATTCTGTGGCACAAGAAGCAGCATTGTCGCCATAGAGGTCGCGTGCTACTACATCCACATATTCATCGCCTGGATACCAATCGTTGTCGTTGCCGCAACTTGTCCAAACCCAGATAAGGTTGTCGAAACCAGCTTCCTTCAGTTCTTTGAACATTTCTTTCCAGAGGTTCTTGAAGCTCTCTGCATCCTTACCCCACCAGAACCACTTGCCACTTGCCTCATGGAATGGGCGCCAGAGTACAGGAATGTTGGCATTCTTCAAGAGAGTAAGATACTCCTTGAGTGTCTTCATATCATCCTTCCAAACCTCGTTTTCCCAAGTTCCTTCAGTCAGTGCATTGGCAGCGTCAAATGTTGTGTTTGCAGTGTTGAAGGTGTAGTCGTTGTTAGGATCGAGGTTGCTCGATGGCTTATAGATTTGTGTGCCATCGGTGAGTTCCTTACCTGCAGGAATAACGTATACTCCAGTGATGGTATAGTCATGACCTGATAGGATAAAGCCGTTGCCTTTCATGTCGGCAAGGGTAGTAGCATCCAGGTTCATGCTGTATTGGTTGCCACTGATATCGAAGTATTCCCAATTGGTGCCAGCCTCATCTACGAAACCTGTCCATGAGGAGTTCTTGATAGAACCCTGTGCGCCTTCAGCCACGTCGCTGATTGTAACAACCAATTGGTCGCCTACCTGTGCATTTGCGAAAGCAGCCTTGGTGTTGTCGTCAGTGAGTTGTAAGAATCCGCTCCAGTCGCTGGGTATCACCTTGCCAGCTGTTGCAGGCTTGGTCTTTGGTACATTCCAGTGCCACATCATCTGTACGATACCATTATTGTCGCTCCATTCTTTTACGGGTGTGATGTCCTTGTAGTTAATCCAGTTGGCACCAGCTTTGCAGGCTGGCATGTGTACATAGTCGAAACCATTGATAGCAGGATACTTACCTGTCCATTCATTTACCTTGTCAGCACATGTATGGTTCCATGCCACATTAGCCATCATACCAGAAATAATCTTAGTGTCAGCATTTTGAACCAAGAATTGATAGAGCTTTGTTGCTGCAGTGCTCGTAGCCATAACAGGAGAGGCATCCAGTCCTGTAGTCTTGAAGTTCAGAGTGACAGCATCAGCCGGTTTACCCTGTCCGTTGGTTACTACTCCTGCAGGGATAGTGATGTTCACATCAGCGCCACGATTGGGTATGTTGACCGTCATGGTGAGCAAACTGTCAGCACCATAAACGATGGCATTGGTTATGGTCGCACCTGTAGCTTCTATCAAGTCTTTGTCTTGTGAAGCAAAGAAGATGCGCTTATCGTATTTCACGGTGACGGTTACTTCACCGCGTTTCACATGATTGTCGCCTATTGCTGGAGTTGACTTCACGAAGTGTGGAGCATCTACATCAGGAATAGAGTATTGTGCATCAGTATCGGCGCAGGCTGTGACCCCGAAGGTCACAGCTGCCATTGCCAACACGGATAATATATGTTTCTTTTTCATAATAGTCTGTGTTTTATGATGATTATTCGAGAGTTATTTTAGTCAGCGTGCAATTGTCTCCTGTGACAACGAGACCGTGATTGTCTATAAGGTCTTGTAAGACATTAGCAGCGATGGATACCTCCACTTTTCCTTCATCTTCATTGAGATCATACTGACTTGCAATAGGAGCAGGAAGATTATTCCAGCTTGTTCCACTACGGAGGCTGATGCAAGCCCATTCGCCAGCATTTATCTTATTGTAGTAGAGACGGATGGTGGTGCCAGCTTTCACTGTACTCCAGTCATAACCATCCCAGGAAAGGTCTTTCATTCCATTCCATTTAACGATGTTGAAAGTACCATTCCAGATGGTTGTCTCTAAAGGAATAGAAATCTCAGCTGAAATCTTGGTGAGGATAGCGCCCTTACCACCGAAGATGATGAGACCACCCCAATTTGTGGCTTTAGCCTTGAGAGCAGCGATAGTAGTTGCTGACAATGGGATAGTGAATTCCTTAGCATTGGGGTCTAATTCATAAACGTGCTCCTTATACTCACCATTGTCGAGGTCTACAGCAGTCCAGTCGCCTGTATTTCCCTTCAGTTGTATTTGGTCTGCTGTGGCTGTATATTGAATCTTCAGTTCAACGTTAGCTCCTGCAGGAAGATTGTCTAAGGCATCTACTGGCAGGGTACCCTGTGTGTTGCCAGTCCAATTTGCGAGGTCGATAGAACCAATCCACAATGTACGGGTAACAGTGCCCTGTGGAATAACAGCAATGTCATATTCAACAGAACCGTTGGAAGAAACCAACTTCAATACCGATTTAGCACTTGCGTCAGCAGGGATACCGATAGTAAGGCTGGAAGGCTTTTCTGCATATACAAAGTTTACATTCTTGCCATTGACGAGTACGCTTTCGAGCTTGTCGCCATTCTTTACAGGAACCGTAAAGGTTCCACCAGCCTCAGGTGTTTTTTCCTTCTCGGAGAAGTCGGGCAATTCTGTGATATAACAGAATACAGCCTCCTCGATGTTTAGTTCGGGACATTCTACGGTAGTGCCATTGGCTAATGTGAGGGTAGGCTTGCCAGTTTTTGCATTCATAGGAACGGTGAGTGAAATGCTTGTGCCGTCTTCTGATGCTTTCACCTCTATGATGTCAGAGCCTTCACCAAACTGAACCTTCTTCACGAGGTCGAGGTTGGTACCTTGTAGAGTGATGGCGCCACCAGCGCTAACAGGGTTGTGGTCGTAACCTGTCACAACAGGCTTAACGAGTGTGAATGGTACTTCTACTCCCTTGCCATTCTTCATGCGCAGTACGAGGTTGCCTTCTACTGCTGTTTCTGGTATACTTTCGATGATGAGTTTGGTACCATCAGGGTTGGTGATAAATGAAATTTCATCAGCCACGCCTGTCATCTCAACAGCGTTTACCACGTCAAGGTCTTTACCCGTGATGATTAATGACTTGCCTGCCTTTACGGGATTAGGTGAAGCCACGCACTCAGTAGGAGCGATGGTAATGAGAGAGCCAACAGGAACCTCTTCGCCAGAGCGACATACCAAGTTGATGTCACCATCGGCAGCTTCGGCAGGCAGCTTGAAGGTCAGTGTCTTGCCATCTTCGCTTACTGTAAACTCGGTTGTCTCGCATGCACTACCATGAACGTCTCCAGCCTTAGGAACAAACTTGACGCTGTTGATGAGTCCGAAGTGCTCTCCCTCAAGAGTAAAGAGCTCATCCATCTTAGCAGTGAACTCGTCGGTCTGGACACCCTCCCCGCGAGGAGTTGTCACCTTGCTGATGGTAGGAGTACCTACGTTGAGTGCCACGTCGGTCATGATGATGTTGTAGATGGCGCTGCCGGCATCCTCAAGGGTAGAGAGATCGACATCGAAAAGACCTACCTTGCCTGTGCGAGCCTCGTCAGGAACGATGACCTTGATTTCATAGCGTGTGTGTTCTGTGAAGGCAGACTCAGGAACTCTCACACCATCGGCAAACTCGATCATGTGAACGAGGTTCAAGTATTCACCCTTGATGGTGAGTTCCTCGCCAGGCATGACGCTTTCTGGTGAGAAAGCTTCAAACTCGATGCCTTCCTGATAGGTGAGGGCAGTCTTGGTGGTAATCCTTTCATCAGTTTTGGTGATGAGAGTCACCAAACCAGGCTCAGGACCATCTTTAGGCAAGGTGATGCGTATTTCACTGGGGAAGCCCGCCTTTACCACTTCGATATTGGTGATAGGTTCGCAGCCTGGGATAAGAACCTGTGCTATCTGGTCGAGGTTGCTGCCGAGGAAGCGGAGCTGACCACCACGCATCACTGGCTGCGGACCATAGACATTGAGGTGGACACCTTTTTGATACTGGTTGGTATCGAGATCGTCCTCGCTGCAAGCTGTCAGCGACAGCCCCATGAGGGCTACCACCAACAGTGCTAATATATTCTTGATTTTTTTCATATCTTTTCTTTTTAAAGATTAGTTATTAGGAACGACGCGGATGTTATCTATCTTGATGATAGGCTTACACTCTGTACCATTTACGCCACCGCCATAGACAAACATGGTGAGGCTTGCGAAGTCGGCAGCCGATGATGGAACCTGCGAGGTGGTAGCACCCTTGTTGTCGAGTGTGAAGCTGGTCAATGGGATGGTTACTGTTACCCACTTGTTGCCTGTGTCGTAAGAACCTGTTTCTGTCCAAGGTCTGTACATGGCACGACCCCATGCACCGCTCTTTCCATCTTCGTTATTGAAGATGTAGGAATTTGGACTTGCCACTGTACCAGTATAGCCTTCAATTGGATTACCAGAGAAGGTTATCTTGTCGTAGCCCTCGAATGCTATCTGCATGGCACCTGCGGTCCAAGGATTGCTGGTTGGGATATACATCTCAAATTTCAGTGACATATTCTTATAGTTAGTGAAATCTACGAGTTGGTTGAGTGCCACTCCATCGCCCGATGTCATCTTCTGTGGGGTGTCCCAAGAACCGCACCAGTACTCGAAAGAGAAGTATTTATCCTTCCAACCGCCATCTTCAGACATAACAGCACTACCATCACCCAGCTGTACGAATTTGCCTGAGAGAGAGGTCTCGTCAGCGAGGATGACTCTATCGTGCCAGCCGTGGTTGCCCAATACGTTGACACCATCCCATGGCGTATCGAAGTCAAACAAGATACCACGAGAGTCGTTGTAATGGAAGCCAGATTCTGTCTCACCGTAAACAGATGTCACGGTAAGCTTGCCTTCAGCATCGCACTGAGGCATGATGAACGATATGGTGCTCTGAGTGAGTTTTGTGAATTGGGTGATTTCCTGTCCATCAGGAAGGGTGACGGTCAGAGGAACGTTTGGGTCGTTGATGAAGTAATTACCATAGATGGTTACTTCTTCCCCAGCCTTGGCATATTCGCATGACATCGTGTTGACAGCAGGTGCTGGCACTGCTACGTGGAAGTCGTATGTCACGGTCTCGCCATCCTTGGTTATCATGTAGATCTTGTCATCCACCTTTGCAGGAATGTTCTCTGGCACCTGCACAATCATAGTGTGGTTAGTGATGTAGCTGGTGTTCAACTGAGCCTTTTGGTCATTGAAGTACAGCTCCTTGATACTTGTCAAGTTGTCGCCCACCAAGCAGATGATAGATTTCAAACTGGCTTCTGTTATGAGCGAGTCAGACTGGCTGAGGTAAGGCATTCTGATGTAGTTGATGGTCGGGGTGCCACCTGTCAGTTCAAATTTGTCTGGCTGATCCTCGCATGATGTCAGCGCAGTGGCTGAAATCATTATTAAGAACAAGCCTAACCAACTGAATAATTTATTTAGTTTCATAACTTTCTTTTTTTTTTATGTTAGAGCTTATTAATATGCGAAAGTCTCTCTTACTTCTACGTGCTGTGCTTCTTCCATCAAGTGTGGGTTGTAAACCACGTCACCTTGTGGGAATGGTAACTTGAAGATAGACTTTGTTACGTTGGGCTTAGGTGTATCTGTCTCGTAACGCATATTGGTCTCGTCAACAGTCCAAGGACCGTTGGGCTGACCATCATTGTAGTATGCCTTGTACAAATCGGGCAGTCCGTAGTAACCATTGCGTCTTTGGTTTTTGATGATGTTCATGGCCTTTTCTATGTCGTAGTAAGACATACGAACCAAGTCGAACCAGTAATCACCCTCGAATGCCAACTCTAAACGGCGTTCTTTGAGTACCTGGTCGAGTGTAATCTCAGTGAACTCATCTCGTTTGATGTTCTTGATGGCGCGATGGCGAACAGCAAAGTAGGCATCGATGGCACTGGCATCTGTCGTAGAGCCTTGATTGCCGATCTTAGCCTCTGCATAGATGAGATATACGTCGGCAAGGCGTAATACGTGTGTGCTGAGAGAAGAGTACTGGCTAGCACCAGCACTGATACCGAATGCTTTCACGTGGTCGGCATCGTCACCATAGATGTGCTTGGCGATGTTGGCACCTGTAGCCGATTGTAATCCGTTGTTAGAACCAGGTGCATAAGTCTTGTCGTACAAGAACTTCAGATAGTCGAAACCGCCCTTGTCTGTCCACCAATAGTCGTAGGTGTCACCTGCCATCATCATTGTAGCCTTGCGACGTGTGTCATTTGATGTCCTTGATTTAGGATTATCCAAGGGGCTTACACCGAAAGCATCTTGCAAGTCTACAGAAGGAGCTGTCCAGTCTCCCCAACTCTGATACTCATTAAAGCCTGAAGGAGCCAATTCGGCAGACAGACTATTACCGCAAGTATAGTTGGTTTGTTCGGCAGACCAACGCCATCCGATGAGGCTCTCTTCGCAGTTGTTGTTCTCGCCCTTGAAGATATCTTCATAGTTATACATCAACTCTTTTCCTGAGTTGTCGATGACGTCTTTGGACAGTTCTGCAGCTTTAGCAAGATCGCTTTCATCACGTTGTCCGTTGCCATTGCAGTTGATGCCACTCTTTGCGAGATATACCTTTGCTAACAAAGCCTTTGCACCCCAACGATCGATTCTTCCTGGGTCATTGCTTTCCGGAAGCAATTCTATGGCTTTCTCTAATGTCATGACGATATACTCATAGACATCAGCAGCCTTTACTTTGTATTTGTTGTTGTAGTCGCCAGCGGCAATTTCGCTACTGTTGTCGTGTACGATAGGCACATCGCCCCAGATGCGAACGAGGAAGAAATACGCCATGGCTTTCCATGCCAGACACTCACCCATGGCAGTTCTTTTTACGCTCTCTGAAGCTTTGGCAGACTTCAAGCGATTGTAGATGGTGTTGGCCTGTGCATTGACATTCCAAAGTGAATTGGATGTTTTGATCACTGCTTCATCGCTTCCATTTACTGTAAAATTAAGGAAAGGATCCTGTCCCTTATATAGGTTACCTGACATAATCTCAGGAATCTTATAATAACCACGGCTCAAGAAATCGAACCATGGAGATGAGTAAAGGGTTACGACACTCATCTTTGTCTGAGTATCATTCTGGTAATAGTTACCATCGTTGTAGCTGTCTTCGTTGGGGCGATCCAGGAAGTCACTACAAGAAGTAATGGCTCCACCCAACATGAGTGCTACAGCTATATATTTTAAACTTGATAATTTCATACGTTCTTATTGTTTAGATTGACTAAAATGACATGTTCAGACCAAAAGAATAGGTCGTTGGTGAAGGATAGCGGCCATAGTCTACACCATACACGTTGGCAGACATGGTGCTGACTCCAATTTCTGGGTCATATCCGTCGTAACCAGTGATGGTGAAGAGGTTCTGGATGTTGCAATATAGGCGAAGATTCTCAATGCCTATTTTGCCAATCCACTTCTTGGGGAAGGTGTATCCCAAGGAGATATTCTTCATTCTGAGGTATGAACCATCCTCTACATAGCGGTCGCTGATGCGGTCGTTGTCATTAGGGTCGCCAATGATGGCGCGTGGCAGACTTGCATTTGGATTAGCCACTTTCACATTCTCTACGTGGTCGTACCACTTGCTACCATCTGCATATACGATGCTTGCATCGATAGGTGCCAAGCGTGCGCGGTTGAGCACGTCTGTATGCTGGTTGCACCAGACACTACTCATATTAGTAAGTCCTCGTTTGGTCAAGTTCATCACCTTGTTGCCATAGCTTCCGTTGATGAAGATGCTCATATCGAAACCTTTGTAGCGGAAGGTGTTGGTCCATCCGTAGGTGAACTTAGGCATGGGTGAACCAATGTTGGTCATGTCTTTCTCGTTGATGACACCATCGCCATTGATGTCCTTGAATTTGATGTCGCCTACATATACCGTGTTAGCGCTGTTGAAAACACCATTAGCAGGATATTTCTCAGGCTTGGGCGAACGCTCGAGGTCTGCGAGGTCTTGATAGATGCCATCTGTTACGTAGCCATAGAAATTGTACAAACTTCCACCGATGTCGGTCTTACTGACCAAGGTTTGTTCCCACTGGGCATAACCCATGATGGCAGAGCTGGCAGTACCATTCAGTGCTATCAGCTTGTTCTTGTTCCATGAAATCTGGAACTCAGAGTCCCATTGGAATTTACCTACAAGAGGGTGGGTGTTGAGGGTCAACTCAAAACCGCTGTTGCGGATATGCCCATAGTTACCCATAGGAGCATTCAACTTGGAATTCCCATTACCACTGGTACCCATATAAGAAGGCAACTGAAGCTCCATCAACATATCTTTAGACTCTTTCTGATACCAGTCGAGGGTTACGTTGATGCGGTCGTTGAGGAAACCTAAGTCGAGACCCAAGTCAATCTGCTCTTGCTTTTCCCATTTCACGTCCAGGTTAGGAATGTTTTGAGGACGATAGCCATTGCCTAAGGTGGTGTAAACCGGCTGCATGTTGATACCCCATACATACGATTTGATATTGGAGTTACCAGTCTGTCCCCAACCAATACGCAGTTTACCATTGCTGAGCCATTTGCCTGCAATGGCTTGCACAAACTTCTCGTTAGTGAATCGCCAGCTGGTAGCGAATGAATGGAAACCAGCCCAACGATTGTTTGGACCGAAGTTGGAGCTACCATCGTAACGATAGGTATAAGTAGCGTTGTAGCGGCTGTCGTAGCTGTAAGTCCAGCGGGTGAAGAATGAAGCCATAGCAGCACTACCAAAGCCTACACCTATCGTGGCAGTACCTGTACCCAATACAGGATTGGGAACGGCATCAGATGGGAGTTTTGTGTTCCTCACCTTGGTATAGTCCCATTTGCTTTCCCAGCACTCTTGTCCGAGCATGGCTGTGACAGAGTGTTTTTTAGCGAAAGTGTTGTTGTAAGTAACATAGTTCTTCAACTGCCAGAAGGTGTTGTTGTTCTTCTGGATGCTACTCTCGTTGGGTTCTTTCCAGTTGTAAAGATTGATCTCATTATTATATACCTCAGCTTTACTGTAGCCCAAGTCGTAACCCAATTCTGTACGCCAAGTAAGATGCTTGATAGGAGTAACCTCTGCATAGATGTTACCAGCTAATTTCTTACGATTCAGCCAGTTGTTGTGCTCCATGGCCTTGGCGATAGGGTTGTGGATGTTGTAGTTATCACGAGCGAATGAAGCGTAGTTTCCATACACATCGTAGATAGGAGCTTCTGGCAGAGATGTCAAGGCAAAGTTAACAATACCCTCAGCACCATCGGTGAGTTTCAGGTTATCGTTGGAGTCGGTAAAGGTGGCACTCAGTCCCACCTTGAGCCACTTTTTGAGTTGGGCATCCAGGTTGGCACGTACAGACAGGCGATCGAATTTAGACCCAATGATGGTACCATCCTGGCTCATGTAGCCAGCAGAAATGTAATATTGAATTTTCTCAGTACCACCTTGTGCTGCTATCTGGTGTTGCTGCTGGAATGCAGTCTGGAAGATAGCATCCTGCCAGTTGGTACCCTTGCCGAGCAGAGAGATGTCGCTGTAATATGGGTCTTCTTTCAGACCACCGATGCCTGCAGCCACGAAGTCGTTGTAGTACTCACCAAACTCGCGCAGGTTGAGCATATCGAGACGTTTGGTCTGGCGACTCCAGGCTGCCATACCATCGTAAGAGAATTTAGCCTCACCAGCCTTACCGCGTTTGGTGGTAATCAATACGACACCATTGGCACCTTGAGCACCATAGATGGCTGTGGCAGAGGCGTCTTTTAAGATTTCCATGCTGACGATGTCGGCAGGGTTGATGGTAGAGAGAGGAGAAACAGAAGAGGCAGAGCCATTGTCGAGTTTATCACCAAATCCGAGTCCGCTACCACTTGTACTTCCGCCCTGGAAGATGACGCCATCGATAACGTAGAGAGGTTCGGCGTTGGAGTTAATGGTGGCAGTACCACGCACGCGGATGGTGGAAGCTGTACCAGGAGCACCTGATGTGCTGACGGCAGTAACACCAGCAGCACGGCCTTGCAGAGACTGGTCGAGTGAGGTGATGATAGAGCCTTTCATGGCTTTTTCGCCCAGGCTAACCGAAGAACCAGAGATGTCGCTCTTCTTCATGGTACCATAACCTACAACGACCACTTCGTTGAGGTTGTTGTTGTCTTCTACGAGGATAGCATCATACTTATTGGCATTTCCTATCTTGATAGTTTTCATTACATAACCTACGTAGGTGATTTCGATGGTCTGACCTGCGTTTACGTTGAGAGTGTAGTTACCGTCCAGGTCGGTAACAGTGGCATGGTTGGTGCCTTTTATTTTTACGGTAGCACCAATAATAGGACCTTGCGCATCTGCAATAGTTCCTGTGATTTTTTTACTTTGTTGTACAGACATGCTGCTTTCTATTTTCGCAGCAAATGTTTGTTGAGGAGATATGCCTAAGAAACTGAGAGCAGTAATCCCAACAAGCAACTGTCTTCTACTTATTGAATAATTCATACATATATGATTTGTTAATAAAAATGTACTTACCATACCCGAAAGAGGTATGACTTCACGAATTTAGGTAGGGTATCAGTGATACGAGTTATTTGATACCGTGGAATTTAGTTTTTTTTTCTTGTTTCATTTGCATATAAAGGTTAGGTTATTATTTAGTTTTATGAGATTCTATTCTAAGGTTTTTCTTTCGTTTGCAAAGTTATTGTTTTTTTAGTATTTATATTATACGATTTTTGCTTGATGTTGATACTTTTTTGTTGTGTCGATTTTTTTTGTTTTTCGACACACGTGCTTACGGTTTTCAACGCAAGTACTTTCATTGCCCAACGCAAGTACTTACGATGCCCAACGCAAGTACTTGCATTGGCTATCGCAAGTATCTTCATTTTTTTGTGAACTTCTCATATTTTGACTACTCTATGAAGTGAGAATATAATATTTTATATGTACGTGTACATTATTATATTGCGATTGCAATAAATGTGATGATGAAAATCATATTATTTTTGAGTGGTCGCAAGAGATGTATAGTATTTGGCAAAAAAGTACATAAATAATAGGAATGATAGTTGTATCTTTGCAATCGAAATAGAAATGCTAATAACCCAAACTATTCTTAAACAAGTAATGAAGAATTTTAGAAGTATATTGATAGTCATTTTGCTCGTGGTGGCAGGTGTGCAACATGTTTGTTCGCAAATACGTGGCAATCATATCGTGGTGACTGTAACTCCCGACCATCGAGACTGGAACTACAGGGTGGGAGAGAAGGCCCACTTCGTGGTGAATGTGCTCCAGTCGGGCACTTTGCTCAATGATGTAAAGGTGAGCTATGAGGCTGGTCCTGTGATGTATCCCAATGTCAAGAAAAGTACTACCTTGAGAGATGGTACAATGAAGTGGGCAGGTGCCATGACCAATCCTGGTTTTTATCGGCTGAAGGTGGTAGCACATGTTGCAGGTAAGGATTATGAGGGACTCTGTACAGCGGCATTTTCACCCGAGAAGATTGTGCCTTTTGCACAAGAACCCAAGGATTTTGATGCTTTTTGGCAGAAGACATTGGTAGAGGCACGCAAGGTAGACCTCAATCCTACCAAGGTGTTGTTGCCTGAAAGATGTACAAAAGACAAGAATGTTTTTGAAATCAGTTTTAATAATAACCGCTGTGGTACAAAGGTTTATGGAATCCTTAGTGTGCCTGTGAAGGCAGGAAAGTACCCAGCTCTACTTCGAGTGCCGGGGGCAGGTGTACGCCCATATAGCGGAGATGTATATACCTCCCCCGATCGTTGCATAGTCTTGGAAATTGGTGTTCATGGTATTCCTGTTACCATGCAGCAGAAAGTGTACGATAATCTATTGGATGGTGCATTGAATGGTTATTGGGAGTGTAACTTAGAAGATCGTGATCGTAATCCCTATAAACGTATCGTGACAGGAGCAGTGAGAGCGGTCGACTACATTGCCTCTCTCGAAGAGTGGAATGGTAAGACGCTCGGTGTTACCGGTGCTTCGCAAGGCGGATTCTTGTCGCTTGCTGTTGCGGCACTTGATAAGCGTGTCACTTTTTTAGCTGCTGTACACGATGCTATGTGCGATTATGAGGCTGAACTTCATGGTGTGGCAGGCGGATGGCCCCACTATTTCTATCATGAGGGAAAAACGATGAAGATAACAGCTTTGGAGCAGGCTCGACTTGACGGAGCACGCTACTTTGATGGTGTAAACTTTGCTCGTCGTATCACAGTGCCTGGTTGGTATAGCTTTGGCTACAACGATGAGGTAGTGCCACCTACATCTTCGTATGGACTTTACAATATAGTGAAGGCTCCAAAGCAACTCAGTGTGTATCAGATGACTGGGCACTATTGGTATCAGGAGCAATGGGATGAATGGCAGCAGTTTATAGAAGCTGAACTAAGTAAATAAAAAAGTAAATTGATAGAATATGATAAAGAAATTATTTTTAGGAGCGTGTTGCTGTATGGCTCTGCAGGGAGCCATGGCGCAGGTAGACGGCATGACGGGAGCTTCGGTGCAGACTACTAAGGAAACTTCTTGTGGTGCTTCCTGTAGCGTAACATGCTGCAAGAAAACTCATAACACTCCTGCATGCCAACTGTTGGACAGACTGAAGAAACTACAGAAGCGTGGTATCATGTTGGGTCATCAAGACGACCCTGTATATGGCACTACTTGGAAATGGGAAGAAGGCAAGAGTGACGTGCTGCTGACAACGGGTGACTATCCTGCCGTAATGGGATTCGACTTAGGAAAACTGGAGTTGGATAGCAAGGAAAATCTGGATGGAGTGCCCTTTGATCGTATGCGAAAGGAAATCATCGCTCAGCATGAGCGTGGTGGCATCGTAACATTAAGTTGGCATCCTTGGAATCCTGTCACTGGCGAGAATGCCTGGGATCCCAAAGGTGATGCAGTGAAGGCAGTCTTGGATGGCGGCGAACAGGCTGCTAAGATGCAGACATGGTTGGACAAGGTGGCAGGATTTATCAATTCGTTGCAGACTGCTGATGGAGAGAAAATACCTGTTATCTTTCGCCCCTGGCATGAGATGAACGGAGGCTGGTTCTGGTGGGGTGCCAAGAGTTGTACACCTGCCGAGTATAACAACCTTTTTGTCATGACGGTCAAGCATTTACAGAAGGCTGGTTGTGACAATATAGTTTGGGCCTGGTCGCCTAATCTGAGTGATAAGAAGACGATGGAAGCTTTTATGGAGCGTTATCCTGGAGATGACTATGTCGACCTGATGGGTGTGGATATCTATGAGTTTGACAATGATGATGCCAACTATCAGAGCAATCTTAAAGGTACACTCGATATTCTGGTTCAAGCAGCTAAGCAACAAGGCAAATTGGCAGCACTTACCGAGACAGGCTGTCGTGGTATTTCTAAGAAAACAGATTGGTTTACCAAGATTCTTTACCCTGTGTTGAAGTCTTATCCGTTGAGCTATGTGCTCTTCTGGCGCAATGCTTGGGACAAGCCCCAAGAGGAAGCCTATCTTCCTGGTATCAATGATGGCATCATCGTGAAAGACTTCCAGAAGTTGAAGGCAGAGAAGAAAATTCTCTTTGCTAAAGACTTGTGTAAAGGTAAAAAAGGTAAAAAAGTAAAAAGGTAAAAAAGTAAAAAACAATATTTTTCCTAATTATAAAAATAACTATCAACATTCAATCAACAAAGTAACAATATGGCAACATATCAAGAAAAAGTAAAAGCATTGCGTGAACATCATGAGGAGTTACTTACCCGCCATAATGAACCCGTGGAGTGGGGTAATGGTATCTACGAAAAATATAAGAATCCTATTCTCACAGCAGAACATACACCTTTGGAGTGGCGCTATGACTTCGACGAGAAGGATAATCCTTATTTGATGCAGCGCATCATGATGAATGCCACACTCAATAGTGGCGCTATCAAATGGAATGGTAAATATCTGCTCGTAGTACGTGTAGAGGGTGCGGATCGTAAGAGTTTCTTTGCTGTGGCAGAAAGTCCCAATGGTGTAGACAACTTCCGATTCTGGGATGAGCCTATCACGATGCCCGAGGATGTAGTACCTGCAACGAATATCTACGATATGCGTCTTACTGCTCATGAAGACGGATATATCTATGGTGTGTTCTGTGCAGAGCGCCATGACGACAGTATGCCTGGCGACCTGAGCGCAGCTACTGCTACAGCAGCTATTGCCCGTACCAAGGACTTGGTGAACTGGGAGCGCTTGCCCGATCTCAAAACCAAGAGCCAGCAGCGCAACGTTGTACTGCATCCAGAATTTGTAGATGGCAAATATGCCTTCTATACCCGTCCTCAAGACGGATTTATAGATACAGGTTCAGGTGGTGGTATCGGCTGGGCTTTGGTAGACGACATCACGCATGCAGAGATTACAGAAGAAAAGATTATCAATGCTCGTCATTATCATACTATCCAGGAGGTGAAGAATGGCGAAGGTCCACATCCTATCAAGACCGATAAGGGATGGTTGCACTTGGCACATGGTGTGCGTGGTTGTGCCAGCGGTCTGCGCTATGTCCTCTATATGTATATGACATCTCTCGAAGATCCTACCAAGGTCATTGCAGAACCTGGTGGCTATCTACTTGTTCCTGAGGGTGGCGAATATATCGGTGATGTGATGAACGTAGTCTTTGCCAATGGCTGGATAGCCGATGAGGATGGTAAGGTGTTTATCTACTACGCTTCTTCTGATACCCGTATGCATGTGGCAACTTCTACCATTGATCGACTCGTAGACTACTGTATGAATACTCCTCAAGATGGTTATCGTACAGCTCTTAGTGTGGAAACTATCAAGAAATTGGTAGCAAAGAACAAGAAAACACTGAGCAGTAAGTAAAGGGTGATAAAAAAAAAGAGGGATTTGCGCCTATTAAACGTATTATTAGCATTGAAGGTGAGAATCCCGCTTTTAAGGTAAAAGATTTCGGGATACCTTCTTCTCGCCACCGGCAACGGAGGATGAGAAGAAGGTTCTCATGTATAAGATAATAACTAAACTTTCGAAAGTTCAGAAGTTAAAGGAGTTACGGACGTTAAGGAGTTAAGACGTATGTCTTGCTGCTTAAAAGCTACGCCAAAATGACTATTGTCTTAACTCCTCAGCGACCGTAGGGAGCGATAACTTCTTTAACTTCTTTAACTTCTGAATTTGCGAAACTTGAAATAATAATTAAAAACAAAATATTAATGGCAAGTGTAAAAGAAAAAATAGCGTATGCGCTGGGGGATGCCGCTGCTGGTGGTATCGTATGGAAGGTGATGTCAATAGCCTTTCCTTTGTTTTTCACCAATGTGTTTGGACTCACATTCGCTGATGCGGCAGTACTCATGTTGGTGGCTCGTATGTTTGATGTCGTTACAGACCCACTGATGGGTAGTCTGGCAGACAGAACGCAGAGTCGTTGGGGTACTTATCGACCATGGCTCATCTTTGGTGCTATTCCTTTCGGTCTCATTTTTGCCCTCTTGCTCTATACTCCTGATTTGGGACCTGTGGGCAAACGTGTCTATGCCTATACTTTCTATTTGTTGATGATGGCTGTTTACACGATGGTGAATGTACCTTATGGTTCGTTGCTCGGTGTGATGACAGAGGATGATAATGAGAAGAATCAGTTCTCTTCCTTCCGTATGGTAGGTGCCTATGCTATGGGTTTTGCTACCTTACTCTCTTTCCCCTATCTGCAGAAGATGGTGGGAGGAACGGATGCTCATCAGTATGCAGTGATAGGTGCAGTGCTGGGTGTGGTGGCTGCCGTGATGACTCTTATCTGTGGTCTCCTTACTAAAGAACGCTTGAAGCCCAAGCGCGCAGAGAAGTTTTCCTTCCAACAGTTTGCTGACCTTGTACATAACAAGGCATGGCTCTACATGACAGCCATTGCTGTGTGTACTAACTTCTTCAATGGTTTCCGTTATGCAGTGGCAGGCTATATGTTTGAGTACTGTCTGCATGGCAATGTGACGATAGAAGGTTTGATTATCAACTATACTGTATTTATGGCATTTGGTGAAGTTACCTGTATGATTTTTGGTGGACTATCACCAGTCTTTACTAAGACGGTGGGCTCTAAACGAATGGCTTTCTTCTGGTCGGCTTTGCTTTGCTGCGTTTTATCTATAGCATTCTTCTTTGTCCCTATGAGTCCAGAGTATATCTGGGTGATGATAGCTTTGGTGATACTCACCTCTATTGGTATTGGTATTTATTCGCCTTTGATGTGGTCGATGTATGCTGATGTGGCAGATTATCACACCGAGCATTTTGGAACATCTGCCACAGGTTTGATTTTCTCTTCGGGAACCATGTCACAGAAGTTTGGTACTGCTATCTCTGGTTCACTCATTGCCCTCTTCTTAGGTTGGGCTGGTGCCAATATGATAACCGACAAGATGGGTAATACCATGATAGATCCCACTTCCATCACAGACTCTGTGCTAATGATGGTGTGGATGCTCTTTTCGCTCTTCCCCGCTGTTATCGCCTTCTTGTTGATGATATTGTCGTATAAATTCCCTATCAAAAAATAATGCTGGCCTATGGATAATTTGAAACAAACGATGAAGGATGTTTTGGAACATACCATCTTGTCGTACTGGATTGACCATGTGGTTGATAAGGAGAATGGAGGCTTCTATGGGCGTATAGATGGTGATGACCAGATACATGCACAGGCAGAGAAGGGAGCTGTGATGAATGCCCGTATATTATGGGCATTCTCGGCTGCCTATCGTGTATTACGAAACCCTGCTTATCTGGAGGCAGCCACGAGAGCAAAGGATTACTTTCTTGCCCATTTCGTAGATAAGGAGAATGGGGGAGTGTATTGGAGTGTAGACTATCAAGGCAACCCTCTTGACACCAAGAAGCAAACCTATGCCATCGGCTTTGCCATTTATGGATTCTCAGAATATGCCCGTGCTACTGGCGATGCAGAAGTACTCGAAATGGCTAAACGTCTTTATCATGATATAGAGACCCATGCTTACGATTCAGAGAATCAAGGCTATATAGAAGCTTTGACATGTGACTGGCAACCTATAGCTGATATGCGACTGAGCGATAAAGATGAGAATGGGTCGCGCACTATGAATACGCATCTACATATCATCGAACCTTATACCAACCTGTATAGAGTGTGGAAAGATGCAGCGTTGGAAAAGAGCATCCGTAATCTGTTGGATATCTTTACCGATAAGTTGCTGAATCCTGAAACTCATCATTTAGATCTTTTCTTCGATGACAAGTGGCAGGGCAAGCGTAACGTCGAAAGTTATGGTCATGACATAGAGGCCTCTTGGCTTTTGCATGAGACCGCACTTGTGTTAGATGACAAGACTGTGCTGCAAAAGATGGAACAGGTGATACGTCGTATAGCCGATGCTGCCGACGAGGGGCTTCGTCCTGATGGCAGTATGGTGTACGAGCATTGGAAGGATACCGATGAGTATGACTTGCAGCGTCAGTGGTGGGTGCAGTGTGAGAATATCATCGGTCATATTGACCTCTATCAGTATTTTGGTTACGAAGATTCTCTCGAAAAAGCTATCCAGTGTTGGAACTTTGTGCAGAAAAACTTGATAGATGCAAAGAATGGCGAATGGCACTGGGCCGTACTTGACGATGGTACCATCAATCTGAAAGACGACAAGGCAGGTTTTTGGAAGTGTCCTTATCACAATAGTCGCATGTGTCTTGAATTGATAGAAAGAGACTATGAATCCAAGGACAATACGATAAAGATATTATAGTGTAAAAGTAAAGAAGTTTTGGTAACACGAAAGGTTACCAAAACTTCTTTTGTTCTTCAGACCATTCAAAACCTTGAGTTGCCATTTGGGCTTCAAGCTGTTTTCTATCCACATTGAAGTGATAGCAGATTTGGTCAAGAGACTCAAATTCGTGGTCTCTGAGTAAGAAATTGATAGCGCTCACAAGCATGGGCACGTCATTTAATGGTAATTTATCCATTGTCTTTTTTTTTATGTTGATTGATGTTTTATTTCAATTCCTCAGCTAAGAAGCGAGGCGTATACCCTTTTTGACTTTTTGCTACTTCCTCTGGAGTGCCAGCGCAAAGCAGCGTACCACCGCCACGCCCACCTTCAGGTCCCATATCAATGACGTAGTCCGCTAATTTGATAACATCCAGATTATGTTCAATGATGATGACCGTGTTGCCACGCTCTACCAACTTTTGCAGTACGTTCATTAAGATGCGGATGTCTTCAAAATGAAGTCCTGTGGTAGGTTCGTCGAGAATATAGAGAGTCTTACCAGTATCGCGTTTAGACAATTCTGTGGCCAATTTGACACGTTGGCTCTCACCACCCGAGAGGGTCGTTGAACTTTGTCCTAACTTGATGTAGCCTAATCCCACCTCCTGTAGAGCCTTAATCTTTTGGAGAATCTGTGGAACGGTATCAAAGAACTCCACCGCCTGGTTGATGGTCATATCGAGAACATCAGCGATGCTCTTACCTTTGTAGCGTACTTCCAAAGTTTCACGATTGTAGCGTTTGCCATGACATACTTCACATGGTACTAATACATCGGGTAGGAAGTTCATCTCGATGGTTTTATAGCCATTACCACCACAGCTTTCGCACCGTCCTCCCTTTACATTGAAGGAGAAGCGCCCTGGTTTGTAACCACGTATCTTAGCCTCAGGAAGTCCTACAAAGAGCGAGCGGATGTCGCTGAAGACCCCTGTATAGGTGGCTGGATTGCTACGTGGCGTTCTACCGATAGGGCTTTGGTCTACATTGACCACCTTGTCAATATTCTCTATACCCTCGATGCTGTCGTAAGGCATGGGCTGCTTCAAGGCGCGGTAGAAATGATGGGAGAGGATGGGCTGTAGCGTCTCGTTGATGAGTGTAGACTTGCCCGAACCACTCACACCTGTAACAACCACAAGTTTGCCTAATGGGAACTCCACATCCACATTCTTCAGATTATTGCCCTTGGCACCATGGATGATGATGCTCTTGCCATTGCCCTGACGACGATGTGGGGGGATTTCGATGGCCATCTGCCCATTGAGATATTGTGCTGTGATAGTTTGTGTCTTGAGCATTTCTGCTGGCGTACCTTGGAAGACCACCTCGCCTCCTTTGCGTCCTGCTTGAGGACCTATGTCGACAATATAATCAGCGGCTAACATCATGTCGCGGTCATGCTCCACGACGATAACCGTATTGCCTAAGTCGCGCAGTTCCTTCAGGCTGTTGATGAGTCGTTCGTTGTCGCGCTGATGCAGTCCGATGCTTGGCTCATCAAGAATATAGAGCACATTGACCAACTGGCTACCTATCTGTGTCGCCAAGCGGATACGCTGGCTCTCACCACCCGAGAGTGATGCCGACTGACGGTTGAGTGACAGATAGTTAAGTCCTACATCGAGAAGGAAGGTGACGCGTGAGCGTAGTTCTTTGACGATTTCGTGAGCCACCTTGGCTTTCATTGTAGGTAGATGTTGCTCCACCTGGTCGAGCCAATCACGCAGCTCATCGATGTCGAGGTTAGCGACCTCGGATATATTTTTGTCCCAAATCTTAAACGAGAGCGATTCACGTTTGAGGCGTTGTCCTTTACACTCTGGGCAGACGACGGTAGAGATGAACTGGTCGGCCCATTTCTTGCCAGCAGAACTATCATCATTCTCCATCACCATGCGTAGGTATTCTGTGACACCTTCGTAGTCGCAGAAGTAGTCTGTGGAGGTATGAACTTTCTCTTTAGCTATCTTTACCTTCTCGAGTGAGCCATGCAGAATCTCGTGCATGGCATCTTCAGGAATGTCTTTGATGGGTGTCTTCAGTTGAAGGTCGTACTTTTCGAGTACAGCCTCTATCTGCCAGAATATCATCTGGTTTTTATATTTGCCAAGAGGAGCGATACCCCCTTCGTAGATACTTAGTTGGTTGTTGGGGATTACCTTTTGGAGGTCTATCTGGTCTACCTTACCCAAGCCCTTACAATGTGGACAGGCTCCCTCTGGTGAATTGAAAGAGAACATATTGGGGGCAGGATCTTGGTATGCCATACCTGTTATGGGATCCATCAATCGCTTAGAGAAGTTTTTGGCTTCTTGGGTATCTTTGTCGATGACCATGACCATGCCTTCGCCTTGCTTCATGGCTGTAGCTACACTCTTGCGCAGGCGTTCTTCGTCTTCTTCTCTTACTGCGAGTTTATCGATAACCACCTCGATGTTATGATTCTTATAGCGGTCTACCTTCATGCCACGAGTTATCTCAAGAATCTCTCCATCTACGCGGATACTGAGATAGCCCTTACGGCGCATGCTCTCGAAGAGCTCACGATAGTGGCCCTTGCGCTGACGCACCAAAGGTGCCAGGAGGAAGATGCGCCTGCCAGCATAGTTGTGGAGTATCATCTCGATGACTTGTTCCTCGGTATATTTCACCATTTCTTCACCGCTGCGATAGCTATAAGCTGTACCTGCACGTGCGTAGAGCAAGCGCAGGTAGTCGTAAATCTCGGTAGTTGTACCTACCGTGGAACGAGGATTCTTGTTGGTAGTCTTCTGCTCAATGCTGATAACAGGGCTGAGACCCGTAATCTTGTCGACATCGGGTCGTTCCATGCCACCTAAGAAGTTGCGTGCATAGGCAGAGAATGTTTCTATGTAGCGTCTCTGTCCCTCGGCGAAGATCGTATCAAAAGCCAAGGACGACTTGCCTGAGCCTGAGAGTCCTGTTATGACTGTGAGCGAGTTGCGGGGAATCTGCACGTCGATGTTCTTGAGGTTGTGTACGCGTGCTCCCCATACCTGTATCTTTTCTTCTTCTGATTGCATTATTGTCCTGAATTCGTTTGGTTTTCGATATAACCTCTTAACAGGTTGACATCGCGCTTGATATTATACTCTTTTCCGTCTGCACCTTTTGCTTTGACAAGACAGAAGTAAACGCCATCTTTGACAGGCTTCCCTTTATAGGTGCCATCCCAACCATCGGCAGGGTCGCGCCACTCGAAAAGTTTCTGTCCCCAGCGGTTGAAGATGTAGCCATGAAACTCTACCAAACTTTGGTAGCCTGATTTGGCTTTGTAGATGTCGTTGATGCCATCACCATTGGGGCTGAAGGCATTGGGCATCTGTAGCTGACTTTCAGAGATGGTGACGGTGACGGGAGAGTCGTCGGTAAGAAACTCTTGAACGATACCATCTTGAGTAAACTTAGCGTAGAGTATGATGCTATGTGTGCCGCTCTGACTAAACTCTAAGTCGGTGTCCTGCTCATACCTTATTATATAGGGAGATTCTTCGCCTTCATGATAGATACGCCATTCGTAATAGCATTCCCATCCCGACGTGTTTTCAGGATTGGCATTGCAAGACGCTTTGATGGGTGCAGACCCGGAGAACGAAGGGTCGGTGCTGGTCTCGCCATCGCTGTTGGTGAATGTCACGATGGGGTTGACAGTAGGGTATTCGTCGGCCCAAAGAGTCATGATAGGTACGAAGAGAGCCCATAGCAGAAAAATGTATCGGGTGTTCAAACTCATATCTTGAATATCTATTTATGTCTTATGATTATGCAAAGATACTGCAAATCGAATGCAGAATCATCAAGCTTGCTTGAATGTTATGCTGAGATGCAGCTTATCTTATGCAAAGATACTAAAAAAATGAGATATGAATATGGCTGAATGAGAGTTTTTTTGTATTTTTGCAAATGAATAACCAAAATATCGACGTTATGAGACTAAAATTAAGATATCTGGTACTTGTTTTGAGTTTGCTACTGAGCTCTGTCATGTTGGCACAGAGCATACGGTGGCGTGACATCTATACGGTGAAGAAGAAAGATACCATTTTTAGCATTGCTAAAAAATATGGGTTGAGTCTGCCCGAACTGATGGATGCCAATCCGGAGATGAAGCAGGAAGGATATGTACTCAAAAAGGGAGATACGCTTTTTATTCCTTACGAAAAAGATTCAAATAATAATTCTTCCGTAATACCCAGTAAGCCTGTGAAGGTTGTTCAGAGTGCCTCTGTAGTTACTAATACGGGCGCAGTGAAGGTGGGTGTCATGTTGCCCCTTCATGATGTAGATGGTGATGGACGTCGTATGGTGGAATATTATCGTGGAATCCTCATGGCTTGTGAAACCCTCAAGCAGAAAGGTGTTTCTGTAGATATCCATGCTTGGAATGTGCCTATCGATGCAGACATTCGCACCACACTATTACAGGAGGGAGCAAATCAATGCGATGTCATCTTTGGTCCTCTCTATACCAAGCAAGTGAGTACTTTGGCTGGATTCTGCAAGGCTTATGGTATCAAGTTGGTAATACCTTTTTCTATAGAGGGTGACGAGGTGGAGCGTAACAAAGAGATCTTTCAGGTTTACCAAAGCCCAGAGCATCTCAACGAGGCTACTATTGCGGCTTTCTTGAATCGTTTTCCAGGTGCACATCCTATCTTTGTAGACTGCAATGATAGTACTTCTCGAAAGGGAGTCTTTACCTTTGGATTGCGTAAAGAGTTGGAGCGCAGAAAGATCAACTATAGCATCACCAATATCAATAGTTCTATAGAGCAGTTTGCGAAGGCTTTCGTAGCTTCTAATCGCAACGTGGTGATTCTGAATACAGGTCGTTCGCCACAACTCACAGCTGTGCTTAACAAGTTGGATGAACTGGAGGCAAAATATCCTGGTGCAGTTGTCTCGCTCTTTGGATATACAGAGTGGCTGATGTACGCCAAATATAACTTGGATCGTTTTTATAAGTATGATACTTATATCCCTTCTACATTCTATTATAATGCCAACTCGGCGCGAACGCAGCAGTTGGAGCGTAGTTACAGTCAATGGTTCCATCAACCTATGATGATAGCCCAACCCAGTTTCGCGCTTACGGGTTACGATCATGCCATGTTCTTCATACAAGGCATCAAGAAGCAAGGTAAGAACTTTATAGGTGTGAGTAGTTTGCAGGGTGAGATTCCTGTACAGACACCCCTACGATTTGTGAAGACAGCGAAGGGTGGTTATCGCAATCAGCTACTTCAGTTGATACACTACACTTTCAACCGTCAGATAGAAGCGGTGACATATTGATGAAGTGCAATAAAAGACAAATGAAAATAAAACAAATAATATTGGTAGTGGCTCTCTTTGCCTGCAACATGACTATGGTTCAGGCTCAGATAGGTGAGCATCGCAGTGATTTTGCCATTGGTGTAAATGGTGGATACGTGCTGAGTAAGGTGGGGTTTACGCCTACTGTACAGCAGAAGCAGCACGGAGGTATAACGGGTGGTATCTCTCTTCGTTATGTGTGTGAAAAGTATTTTAAGACCATCTGTTCGGTGTATGCTGAGGTAAACTATGCCAAGGTGGGATGGACGGAAGATATTCTTGATATAGATAACAATTCTGTGCTGATTACTGGTACTGGTGAAGCTATGAAGTACCAACGTGATATGACCTATATACAGATTCCTGTATTTGCTCATCTGGCATGGGGAAGAGAGGAACGTGGATTTAACTTCTTTGTCAATGCAGGTCCTCAGATAGGTATATTTCTGAATGAGCATACATCGACCAACTTTGACAAAAACACACCTACCGAGAATGACAGGGTTAGCAATATTACAGCACAGTATGATATGCCTATAGAGAAGAAATTCGATTATGGTATTGCAGCGGGTGTGGGTATGGAATATAGTATATCCAAGGTAGGTCATTTCCTGCTTGAGGGACGTTACTATTATGGTCTTGGTAATATCTATGGTTCGTCCAAGAAGGATTTCTTTGGTAAGAGTAATCATGGGCAGATAGTCGTCAAGGCTTCTTATCTCTTTGACATCACTCGTACCAAGAACGTGAAGAGAAAGTAACTTTCTATTGTCGGAAAGCAGCTCTTAAGTGTTCTTTAAGGGCAGAACAGTCCTTCTGGTGATGGGGTATGGAAAAATAAGTAATAATATAAAATGAGTACAACAGAAAAAATTCAAATGAAATTGAGCGACTCTGCGTCCGCTCGCTGGACAGCCCTCTTCATCGTGAGCGTCACGATGATGTTCGGTTACTTTTTTACAGATGTAATGTCTCCACTTGAGCCTCTCTTGACAGCAGCCAAGGGTGCTGAAAATGGTCTCGGACTCGGATGGAGTTCGGATGAATATGGCTTTTTTTCAGGAGCCTACGGATACTTCAATGTGTTCCTCCTGCTCCTCTTCTTCGGTGGTCTTATCCTCGATAAGTTCGGCATCCGTTTCACAGGTATCCTCTCCACCATCCTGATGTTTGGTGGAGCCTTGTTGAAGTGGTATGCTGTAGGTCATGAGTTTGCCGGATCTGTAGAAGTACCATTCTTTGGTACTTATAGTACACAGGTAGTGATAGCCGCTCTTGGATTCTCCATCTATGGCGTAGGTTGCGAGATCTGTGGTATCACTGTGAGCAAGGTCATCGTGAAATGGTTTACGGGACATGAGTTGGCTCTGGCAATGGGAGTGCAGGTGGCTACGGCTCGTTTGGGAACAGCCGCTGCCTTAGGCTTTTCTCTTCCTTTTGCAAAGGCAATGGGCGGTGTGTCTGCTTCTATTGCTTTGGGTGCAGCTTTGCTTTGCGCTGGTGTACTGGTTTATCTGGTTTATTGTGTGATGGACAAGAAGGAGGATGCTTCTGCAGCAGCTGTGGCTACTGAGCCAGAAGAAGGTTTCAAGTTTTCAGACTTGGGGCGTCTTTTCAAGACTACAGGTTTCTGGTATGTTGCATTCCTTTGCCTGATGTTCTATGCAGGTGTATTCCCATTCCTGAAGTTTGCTACCAAGTTGATGATTTTCAAGTATGGTGTCGATGCTAATTTGGCAGGTCTGATTCCTGCGATGTTGCCATTCGGTACCATCTTCCTTACACCGTTCTTTGGTAGTATATACGACAAGTATGGCAAGGGTGCCACGCTGATGATTATCGGTAGTTGCCTCCTGACTCTGGTGCACGTAGTATTTGCCCTTCCACTCGATTCATGGTGCCTTGCCATTGTGATGATGCTTATCCTTGGCATCGCCTTTGGACTGGTACCTTCAGCCATGTGGCCATCAGTACCAAAGATTATCCCAATGAAACTCTTGGGAACTGCATACGCCCTTATCTTCTATATTCAGAATATCGGACTGGCTCTTATTCCTGTATGGATCGGTAAGGTAAACCAGGCTAATACGGGTGCCGACGGAGTCATCAATTATACTGAAACGATGACCATCTTTGCTGGCTTTGGCGTGGTTGCTATTGTCATCTCCTTCCTCCTCTTGTTGGAGGATAAGCGCAAAGGCTATGGTCTGCAGCAGCCTAATGTGAAGAAATAAATGAAGTGAAGAGCGAAGAACGAAGAGTGAAGAATTCGTTTGCTCTTTGTTCTTCGATATTCCTAATAATACACAAATAAAAGAAAGGAAACAACCATGAACGCTACACCAGAATCATTGATTAAAGAGTATGCTGATCCTATAGAGCAGCAGGAGATTGACAAGTTTATCTGTGCCGAGATGGGACGCCAGATTCACCGTTACATCAAAGGTATGTCGGGCACCAAACAGGCCATGCTCAAGTTTGAAGAGAAATTGGCAAGTCTTTCAGTAACCGAGAAGGAGAAGGCTATAGCTAAGTATATAGACCTGAACCGCAAGGCACTCGATGGATTGGACTTGAAGATGATTTTAGTCCGTTCGGTGGCCAACTATTGTGATACCTTCCAGTATATGCTGGATTTCGTCAATGACAAACGCAAGATGGTGTTCTATTACCATCGCATTAAGGCGAAGTACATACAGTATCACGAGGTGATAGAGCAAGATGGAAAGTTCGGAATGAAAGATCATGAAGGTAATATCATGCTTTCTCCAATATATGATTTTCTGCGTACTTGCTACATCTATAATGACGACCTGACCATCATGCCTGTCATTGCAGAAAAGAATGGAAAGATGGGACTTGTGATGCCTGATGGCAAAGACACTGTAGTGGCAGACTTCTTGTATGATGAAATCTGTCTACGAGATGAATATCCATACTTTGAAGCAGTGAAGGATGGTGTGACGGGACTCATAGATAAGTTTGGTAACTTCGTGAATTAAGTGAATAGTGAAGAACGAAGAGTGAAGAATTCAAAAGTCGATTCTTTATATATATGATACTGAAAGAGAAAGGGCAATCAGATTGGGATGAACCAACTGATTGCCCTTTTACTTTCGTTGCTATGAGCAACTTAGTTTTATCTAATTTACTTTCGTTTTCGAACCATAGTGAAGAAAAGCAAAAGAATTCTTCGTTCTTCACTCTTCACTCTTCACTCTTCACTCTTCACTTAATTTATCCCAGGTACTTCATTAAGATCTTGATTTTACCGCTGTCGCGCAGCTTGATGATACTCTTCTCTCTGATTTGGCGTACACGCTCGCGGGTGAGATTGAACTCGCTTCCGATTTCTTCCAAACCCTTCTCATGACAACCAATACCATAGCAGTAGCAGAGAATTTTGCGTTCACGCTCTTTCAGAACGGTGCTGAGTACACGCTGTAACTCCTGGCTCATAGACTCGAAGTCAACGTGCTTGTCGGTACGGCTATCATCACCTGAAGCCATTACGTCGACCATTGCGTTGTCATCATCATCGCTACCAAAAGGAGCATCGATGCTCATGTGATGGTTGTCGGCCTTGATGGTCTGGTCAATCTTAGTCTCCTCCATCTTGGTAATCTGGCTCAACTCTGTTACCGATGGTTTGCGCTGATGTTCTTGCTCGAACTTGCTAATCTCCGCCTGAATTTTACTAAGAGCACCCACCTGGTTGAGAGGCAGTCGAACGATGCGGCTCTGCTCTGCGATGGCCTGCAATATGCTTTGGCGTATCCACCATACGGCATAAGAGATAAACTTAAAACCACGAGTCTCGTCAAACTTCTCTGCAGCTTTTACCAAGCCGATGTTGCCCTCGTCAATCAAGTCGGTTAGACCCAGACCCTGATGTTGATACTGCTTGGCAACAGATACAACAAATCGAAGGTTGGCTTTTACCAGTTTCTCCTTGGCACGCTCACCCTCACGACCGCCTTTGCGAATCTTTTGGGCAAGTTCTATCTCCTCGTCGATAGAGACCATGGGCTCACGTCCAATCTCTACCAGGTATTTGTCGAGTGCCTCACTGGATCGGTTGGTGATACTTTTACTGATCTTAAGTTGTCTCATAAATCTTCTTTTTACCTTGATGTTTTTGTTCTAATGATACGTAGGAAAATCGCTATTCCTTGAATTCGGGTTGCAAAGTTACAAAAAAAATACAATATAAATACCTTTTAGAGTGAAAAAGTTTCCATAACCATGTGTTTTTTAGCTACTTTTAGCGCCTTACAGGTTGCTAAATCTCGCAAACAACCTATCATAAAGTATGAAGTACGATATGAAGAAGTTGCTTTTTGATGCATATTGTTTGTATATTCAAAGAAAATGTGTAACTTTGCAACCATATTATGTAAAAAACTTGAATCGAAAGAATCATTATAAATAAAACTAAAAAATAATTATGTTTGAGAATCAACCAAAAGGTCTGTGGGCCTTAGCTTTGGCTAACACGGGTGAGCGCTTTGGTTATTATACCATGCTCGCAGTGTTTTTACTCTATTTGCAGGCTAACTTCGGTTTTGAAACTGGATTGGCAAGTACTATTTACTCTACATTCTTGATGATGGTATATTTCTTGCCTATCATCGGAGGTATCGCAGCCGACAAGTTTGGCTTTGGTCGTATGGTTACTACGGGTATCTTCATTATGTTTATCGGTTATCTTGTGCTCTCACTCCCTCTTGGCAAAGACACTGTTGCTGTTGCCGCAATGGGCATTTCGCTTATCCTTATTGCTTTGGGAACAGGTCTGTTCAAGGGTAATTTGCAGGTGATGGTAGGTCGTCTTTACGATGAGGCACAGTTTGCCAACAAGCGCGACTCAGGTTTTTCTCTCTTCTATATGGCTATCAATATCGGCGCTATGTTTGCTCCTACTGCTGCCATTAAGATTATGAAGTGGGCGCAGGACAGCTTGAGCGTGTCAGTGGAGGACTCATATCACTTCGCTTTTGCCGTAGCATGTGCATCGCTTATTGTTAGTATCGCCATCTACTATGCTTTCAACTTTACATACAAGCACGTTCTTGCTTCTGAGAACAAGAATAAGGACGACAAGGCACCTGTCAAGGAGGCTAACGAGCTTTCGAAGGCAGAAACCAAGGAGCGCATCATCTGCCTCTGTTTGGTATTCGCGGTGGTAATCTTCTTCTGGATGGCTTTCCATCAGAACGGTAATACGCTGACACTCTTTGCACGCGACTATACGCAGAAGACTTCAGAAGGTTTGCAGTCAATGGCATTCGATGTTACCAACCTCGTAGCTTGCATCTTTGTTGTTTACGGAAGCTTCGGTTTGGCACAGAGCAAGACTGGTAAGGGTAAGGGCATCTCGCTCGGCATTATCGTTGCAGCCATCGCCTTCCTCTTCTACAAGTACACCAATCTTGAAGGTGCTGTAGATGTTGAGGCTCCTATCTTCCAGCAGTTCAACCCATGCTACGTAGTGGCTTTGACTCCTGTGAGCGTTGCTTTGTTCTCATGGCTCAACAAGATAGGCAAGGAGCCTACATCTCCAGAGAAGATTGGTTTGGGTATGCTCGTTGCAGCTCTCGGTTTTGTATGGATGGCTGTAGGTTCAATGGGTCTGGAGCTTCCCTTGACACAGGGCGACCCTACTACCGAGGGTACTCGTGTCAGTGCTAATCTCTTGATTTCTACCTATCTCATCCTTACCTTCGCTGAACTTCTGCTCTCTCCAATCGGTATCTCGTTTGTATCGAAGGTGGCACCTCCTAAGTATGCGGGTTTGATGATGGGTCTCTGGTTCGGTGCAACAGCTATCGGTAACCAGTTGGTTATGGTGCCAGGTATCATGTGGGGTCAGAACTTCAACCTTGTTGTAATCTGGGGTGTTCTTGCAGGTATCTGCTTGGTTTCAGCTCTCTTCATCTTCTCTATCATCAAGAAGTTGAATCGCGTAAGCTAATTTTTGGAATTGCGTAGAAAATAGAATATAAAAAAATGGCTTGCTTCATTTCGGAGCAAGCCATTTTTATACCATAGCGCTATTTCTTTAAACGCTATCAATGTCTGGTTCTTATTTCTTCAGCCATTTGTCAAGCCATCCGAAGAAAGTTCTTTGCCAGAGAATACCATTTTGTGGTTTCAATACCCAGTGGTTTTCATCAGGGTAGATAAGAAGTTCGGCAGGGATGCCACGCATGCGAGCTGCATTGAAAGCGCCCATACCCTGGTTGGCATTGATGCGATAGTCTTTCTCGCCATGAATGCAGAGGATAGGAGTGTCCCATTTATCTACAAACTTATGTGGACTGTTCTCGTAAGTCTTTTGAGCATTGGTAGTCTGGTCTTTATTCCAATAAGCATCATCGTACTCCCAGTTAGAGAACCATACCTCTTCGGTATCGGTATACATGCTCTCCAGATTGAAAGCACCATCGTGAGCAAGGAATGCCTTGAAACGCTTGTCGTGATGACCAGCGAGATAGTATACTGAGAAGCCTCCAAAGCTGGCACCTACGCAGCCCAGTCGGTCTTTGTCTACAAAGGGTAGGTTGGCGGTAGCATCATCGATGGCAGAGAGATAGTCTTTCATACACTGACCAGTCCAATCGCCTGAGATCTCCTCGTTCCACGCACTTCCGAAGCCTGGCAAACCGCGACGGTTGGGCAATACGATGACATAGCCATTGGCAGCCATAATCTGAATGTTCCAACGATAGCTCCAGAATTGGCTTACAGGACTCTGAGGACCACCCTCGCAGAAGAGAAGTGTAGGGTACTTTTTATTGGCATCAAAGTTGGCAGGCAACATGACCCATACTAACATATCTTTTCCATCTGTGGTTTTCACCCATCGCTGCTCGCACTTGCCGAGGTTCAACTGGCTCAGTATATGGTCGTTCTCGTGGGTAATCTGTTCCACCTTAGTAGTCTTGATGTCTTTACCTGGTGTAACGATATAGATATCTGTAGGATGACTCATGCTCGCTTTGGTAGCGAGAAGTTTGTTGCCATTGTTGGCAAGGGATATACTTCCGTAGTCAGCCCACTCGTTGGTAATCTGTTTTACCTCACCCTTGAAGTTAGTCTGGTAGAGATTGAGAGTTCCGTGCCAAACACCGATGAAGGTAAAGCTCTTGTTGTCCTTGTTCCATACGAAGCCTTCAACATTGGAATCGAACTTATCAGAAACGTAGTTCTTCTTGCCTGTGGCGAGTTCATAAACACAGAGGCGGTTGCGGTCGCTCTCGTATCCATCACGAGCCATGCTCTGCCATGCAATGTACTTACCATCAGCAGAGAACTGAGGGTTAGTGTCATAGCCAGGATTGTTTTTCAAGTTTTCAGGAGCATTTACTGCTTGATGCTTCATACTCTTAGTGGCATCTACCTTTGGCGCAACATAACCAGCCTCCTTGCAGAGGTTCTTAGTCTCACGTGTACCTATATGATATAGATAGATATCCGAATCAGTAGAAATGGCATACTGTAGACCTTCCTTTTTACGGCATGTATAGGCGATAGACTTAGAGTCTGGGCTCCATGCCAATTGTTCAATACCTCCGAAAGGAGCCATAGGGCACTCGAAAGGTTCGTCCTTGAGGATGTCTTCGCCCTCATTGATGGTGCCGTCGGCAGCTACGTCGGCTACAAAAGGATGCAGTATACTTTCTACATAGTGATCCCAGTGGCGGTAGTTCATATCGGTGACGAGTCGACCTGTTGCTAATGGAAGGTCTGGTGGGTTCTCCTTGATGGTGCCGTGGTAGGGAAGTTCCTTGACGAGAATAACCTTCTTACCATCTGGAGAGAACTTGAATGCTTCTATGCCACTCTCATCATGGGTGAGCTGTTTGCGGTCTGTACCATCTGGATTCATGCTCCAAAGTTGTCCGTCGCGCAGAAAAGCTATCTTCTGTCCGCCAGCAATCCATGTGGCATCACTTTCGCTCTTTGCATCCGTGGTAAGCGTCTTTTGGTTCTTGCCATTGGCATCCATGACGAAGAGCATCTGATGGCCCTTGTTCTCTTTCACACTGTAGTAACCTACTTGGTAAACCACCTGCTTGCCATTGGGCGAAGCCTCTGCGGCACCAATTCTTCCCATAGCCCAAAGAGCCTCTGGGGTCATCAAGTGGTTTTCCACCTTGATTTCGTTCTTTTGAATCATTGTTTGTGCATCAACTGTGGTTGCGCCTGTAGCGAGTGCTGCCGCAGTTAAAATCATTGCTTTAATCATGTCTTTTTTTATATTGTTGTTTGATTTATTCCATATAGTAATCGTTGTGCAAAAATAATGATAATTTTCCAAAGCAGCAAGAAAGTTGTGCAAAATGTACCTATGGGTGGCATTTTGTCGAATGATGAGGAATGAATGTTTTATTTGTGGAGAAAATGTAACAAACTTAGGATAAAATTTGTTTTATCTCTTAATAAATTGTATCTTTGTCTGCGAATAAAGTATGTTCTAAAGTTTAGGATATAAGTTTGAAAGTTTGGAACACAAGTTCTAAAGTATGGAACCTAAGTCCGATAGTTTAGAATATAACTTGATTGTATAGACAGAAATCATTTTAACCCATTATAATAACAAATCTCAATAGAAAGGAACAAAAATATGGCTAAGTACAAGTTGCAAGAGATGCCGGACGTGCATCATGATGGTAAGCGAAGGGTGTATCCCAAAATGATAATCAATCGAACCCTATCGCGCAAGGAGTTTGTCGAGATGATGCATGATTTTCATCGGGGAACGTCGCCCAGTATGGTGGAGGCTGTACTGATAGATGTCGAGGACATGCTGGTGCGAATGCTCTCCATGGGATATAATGTCAACTTAGGCAATCTGGGCCATTATTCGCTCTCTTTGGAGTTCAAGGACAACAAGCCTACCGAGATGCGTGACGAGGACGACAAGATGACTTATCGCAAGGTGGGCGTCAAGAGCGTCAACTATAAGGCTGCGCCCGACTTTGTCAAGGAAGTGAAGCTTGAGACCGACCAGTATCTGGAGCGAGACATGGGTGGTGTAAAACGTGTATTGAAAAGCAAGTACACCCGTGAAGAGCGCATTTCCCGAGCCTTGCAGGTAATAGAGAAGCATGGTTTTATCAGCCTTGACGACTATGCCCAGCTCAACAATATGAGTCGTACGGTAGCCTCCACCGACCTGAAGCAGATTACCGACAACCCTCAGTCGCCCATCTGCTCGCATGGTCGCCATAGCCATAAGGTGTGGGTGAAGAGAGAGGTGTAAATGGGAGCTACTGATTAGTTACTTCTTCGCACACCACCATCTCTGTACCTCTGTAGATGACGACAATCTTGTGAAGTTGGGTGGTCTTTACAGCGGATGTAACTACTTCGCTTTGAGCGTAGCGGTTCACTTGAGCCTCGGCTTCTTTGAAAAGCTGTTGGATGTGTGCGTCAGTATCTTTCGATTTGGCGTACTTGAGTTCCACAATATAAGAGTGGGTCATGTCGCTATAGATGTCGAGCAGCGGACATAGGAAGATGTCTGCATATCCTTCCTGAGTATCTTTTTCGGAGATAGGACGATAGTACTGATTTTGGCAAGTCATGGCAAGCGTGAAGCCATGCACAAAATACTCCCCTTTCTGATGGTCTCGTTGGGAGGCGTATTTATGCAGGCTGTCGGCAATGTACTGGAAGTATGCCTTCCATTTGCCATCATAAGCAAGATTGCTTGCCAACTCATTCTTTTCGTAGCTGTCGAATGAGAGGTCGTTTTCTTTGTAGGTATCGAGCAGATAAGTAAATAGCTGCTCGCGCACAACCTCGTTTGGAATAATAAATTTGGTCTTTCCTTTGTATGTTCCGTCGATGGTGACCATTCCGAAGTAAAACAATAGGCTGACGAAATTGTCGGGATTGCCTATCAGCTCGGCAGGAAATCCCGACTTGAGTTCGCCTGTGATGTAACCTTGCTGCACCAGTTGCTGGATGATAGAGGCATCGTGGGCAAACTCCTTGTCTCTGCGGATGAGCATGCGGAGCTTGTTGTAGTCGGTACGGATGTTTTCGTCTATCATGTGGTCGGGCACCTCACAATCATTGTTCACATAATTGTCGATGAAGTAAAGCACCATGTTGGAGTTGTACATCGTCACTTTGCCGTACTTCTTGAGTGCAAAGCAATAGTTGTCGTACCATGGCTTCATGATGGTTATCAATTCGTCGATGGTATGGTTGAACTCGTATTGGGTGGAGTAGTATTCGAGCATGGCACGTACTTCTTTCTCCGTGAATCCCGTCAACTCATTGAATTGGGCACTCAGAGTGTAGTTGGTGCCAATGTTGAATCCACTGGTCAGGTCGTCTAATGTGACAGGGCTGACTCCTGTCACAAATACACGGGCAATGGTAGAATCTGTACCAGCCTTGATCGTGTCGAAGAAAGTGCGCAAGTATCCCTCGCCATGAGTCTCTTTGCGATATTTGTCCAGACAGTTGGGCTCAGCAAGAATCTTGTTGGTGAAATGGTCGTATTCGTCGATGAAGAGGAACACCTTGGCATTGGTCTTCTCGCATTCACGGCACAGAAAGTTCAGTTGCTTGACCGCACCATCCAGTTGGTTTATCCCTTCTTTGATGCCTTTCGGTAAATATTGCGCATATACATCGCAGAAAAAATTAAAGGCTATGCGACAATGGTCGTCTAATCCCTTTTTATAGTCATTTAGTTCTGCATTTACTATTGAAAAGTTGAGCTTGATGACAAGATATTTGTTGTGCTCGGGTGTGGGATGTTGACCGATGTAGAGATGACCGAAGAGCTTGTCGAAGATGCCTGCTCGATTGATGTCGTAGTAATGCTCAAGCATGGAGAGGGTAAGGCTCTTGCCGAATCGGCGAGGGCGGATGTAGAAGAAGAACTTGTTGGCTCTTTCAATTTTCTCCACGAATGGAGTCTTGTCGACATAATAGCAGTCATCTTCGATGACGGCTTTGAAGTTCATCATGCCGTAAGGGATGCGCTTGGGATATTTTCGAGTGCTCGTTGATTGATTCTCTACCATATTTTTACACCTTTTTTATATTGTTCTGCAAAAATAAGGATATTTTTCCGAAATAACAAGAAACTTCTTCAAAAGATAATATCGGGGATATGAAATGTTGTAATGGATAAAAATGTAAGTGAAGTTTCGCATGTACGGAAGTTATAGTAGTTAAAGAAGTTATCACTCCCTTCGGTCGTTAGAAGTTATAGCCAATAGCCTTTTTGTTGTATATTTAGCTATAAAGCATATGGCTTTAACTTCTCTAACTTCTTTAAATCCTTTAACTTCCCCATTTGCGAAAGTTGAATTGTTTTTATTTGATTGTCGATGTGATGGCAAAGCTCCAATCATTTATAGAGTGAGAATTTACCCCTCTTTATTCGCTGAGGAATGGTATGAAAAATGAAACTCCAATAACTCCATTCTGACCAAAAAGCTTCGGCGAAACCAAACCTGATGAGTTGTAAGGCTCTCAGTCTTTTGTGGGAGGAGCGGGCTAATGTCTTCTTGAATTTCTTGTCGGCATGATAGCCGAAGTTACCTCCAGCACATATTTCGCTCAGGAGGAATTTACCCAATTCTTGATGAGGCTTTGTTATCCAGTATTTCTCTTCCAGGAGGAATACTTCTTTCAGTACCCACATCAAAGCCGATGCCATTTTGTTCATTCCTAAATGGGCAATGAGGTCTGAGGCTTCTTTTCTATCCTCATCTGAGGCATTGAGGAGGACATAATAGTAGTCGGTGATTTGGCGTAGGCCGATGCCTCCTTCAAAGAAATGTCGCTGGATATGGGCGAGTTGCATGAGGAGATTGAACTTAGAGGTAGGTACGCGAAAACCATTCTCTGTCATATCAGAAAGTTTGATTTCTTCGTTCAGAAAACGGAGAAGTTGTGGGCTTTTCCACCTGTTGTAGATTCCCGAAGAAGGTAAGAAATGTACTTCTACTACGATTTCGCTTGCTTTAGATTTGAAGTGAATATGGTGATGGGACGGCAGCTCATCCTCTTCCATGAGATGGTGTTGCTGTAACCACTGCAAGACGTGTTTCTTTCCTCCCTCTACGTAGATATCGATATCTCCAGGTGTTCGCAAGTTTCTAAGAGGATATAGCATCTCGTTGCCTTGTCCTTTTAGGATAGTGGAACGCATACCATTGGAGTCGAAAAACGCTGTTAGGCGTTCGGCTTCCTTGTCGAATTGTTTGTTGAGCTTTTTGAGCCTTTCTGCTTCCATGACCCATTTCAATACCAGTTCAGTAGGAGGTTTGCAGATGTTAGAGTTCTTGTCAACACCAGCAAAGACAACTCCCGAGATGGATTGCCATTGAGCTTCCTTGTATATCCACAGCCAAACAGCGGGGTCGCTGATGGTTATGGGTTCGTCAGAAATGCCCAACCCCTTTCTCAATAGTTGAAATAATTCCTTGTAGTTATTTGTCATGTGTCTATTTTCTGTGTAGGTGATGATACTTGCTGCAAAGTTACGAAAAAACATAGGTAACTCAAAACATTCTTCTCAAAAATAGAATCATTTTATCGTTTGATAGTACAACTTTTGTAAAACCTTTATTTGATAATCCAATACTTTTTTGTACTTTTGCAATCGAATTCAAAATCAACAGCAATTAGTTATATCAAATAAAACGATGAAGATAGGTTTCGACAACGAGAAGTATCTGAAAATTCAATCAGAGCATATCAAAGAGAGAATCTCACAGTTTGATGGAAAACTTTACCTCGAATTGGGTGGTAAACTTTTCGACGACCATCATGCCAGTCGTGTTTTACCAGGCTTTCAGCCAGATAGTAAGCTGCGCATGTTTCAGAAAATCAGTGATAGTATAGAAATAGTTATTGTCATCAGTGCTGCCGACATTGAGAAGAATAAGAAGCGTGCAGACTTAGGTATCACCTATGATGAAGACGTGCTTCGTCTGCGTGGCGAGTTTCAGCATCGTGGATTCTTGGTAGGTTCGGTGGTTATTACCCATTATAATGGTCAGCCTGCAGCCATCGCTTTTAAACAGCGATTGGAACGTGAAGGCATCAAGACCTATTGCCATTATCTGATAGAGGGCTATCCTCATAATGTGAAGTTGATAGCCTCGGATGAGGGATTCGGACAGAACGACTATGTGGAAACAGAACGTCCGCTGGTTATTGTTACAGCACCAGGTCCAGGAAGTGGCAAGATGGCTGTTTGCCTCAGCCAGTTGTATAATGAGAACAAGCGTGGTGTGCGTGCAGGATATGCTAAGTTTGAGACTTTCCCTGTCTGGAATCTTCCTCTGAAGCATCCTGTTAACATCGCCTATGAGGCAGCCACTGCCGATCTCAATGACGTGAACATGATAGACCCCTTCCATCTGGAGGCCTACAATAAGATAGCTATCAACTATAACCGTGATGTGGAGATCTATCCAGTGCTTAACGCTCTTTTCGAGGGCATTTATGGAAGCAATCCTTATAAGTCGCCTACCGACATGGGTGTCAACATGGTGGGCTTCTGTATCTCTGATGATGAGGTTTGCTGTGAGGCTTCTAAGGATGAGATTGTGCGTCGATATTATGCTGCTACCAACAAGATGGCAGCGGGAGCTTGTAACGATGGGGAGATAAGTAAGATACAGATGCTCTTCAATCAGGCTAAGATAACGACAGACTTCCGCAAAGTGACTGTTGCTGCCAAGAATCATAAGAAGGAGACAGGCCACACTTCGTCGGCTATAGAACTGGAGGATGGTACGATAATCTGTGGTCATAGTAGTGATCTGTTAGGTTGTAGTGCAGCCTTGCTGTTGAATGTTACCAAGCATTTAGGTAATATCGACCATCAGCTGAAACTTATTCCTCAGTCTATGATAGAGCCTATTCAGCATACCAAGGTGAATTATCTGGGTGGTCATAACCCACGTCTCCATACTGATGAGGTGCTCGTGGCACTCTCTGTCTTGTCGGAGAATGATGAAAATTGCCGTAAGGCCTTACAGCAGTTGCCTAAGCTTCGTGGATGTCAGGCTCACTGCACAGTGATGCTCAGTGATGTGGATCAGCGTATCTTCAAGAAACTGGGAGTCAACATCACTTGTGAACCTGTACTGAAGAAATAGCACTTAACAAGTGAAAAAGTAAAGACTGAGCTTTCCATATCAAGAAGTTAAAGGAGTTAAGGAAGTTAAGGAGTTAAGACGTATGTCTTGTTGCTTAAAAACTACGGCAAAAAGACTATTGTCTTAACTCCTTTAACTCCTTAACTATTGATAAACAAAACATATTTTTTTCATATTCTGCTTTAGTTTTCATTCCACCACATAATGCTGATTATACCAGCACAAACTGCGCCAATGAAAAATATAGAAGAAATGACATGCCAAACTACATTATTCTTATGACTTTCAAATTTATGGAAATAGCCTATATATTCCTCATTTTTTTTGCCCAAGAAGTGAGTAAGCACTAAGGAAAGACCACAAGTGATTATAAGAAATATAAGGAAATGTGAATTCTGAATAGGAAGTATTCTAAATTTCTTGAAAACTGATAGAATAAACATTTCATAAGGAACAAACATAAAAGCTAATGTTCCTTCTGCACGCGAAATACCTATTCCTATATTCATATCATAAAAAACGACCTCCATCGTTTTATACACATTTCTTGTATAGTGCTCTAACGTTGGATTCTTTTTCTGAATATAGCCAAACGGATTCCAAAAATATAGCCGTTTGCATACACGATTGATAAAAGGTCCAAGTATTCGCATCGGGATGCGATAACTCCATCTTTCTGCACAATATAGAGAATATAATAGTCTTATTACAAATAGTTTCATATCTAATAAACGTAATCTTATAAATATTATTTAAAGAACTTGTGTGCAAAAAAGTCAAAAATAGATCAGAGAGCAATTCTCCTAATTCTCCTCCATAGTAATCACCAGCAATTCCAAGAGGAACAGAACCTGCGCCTGATCCAGCTAATCCACCAAAAGCTGCACCGCCTATTAGGTCAGTATTCGATTATTCTAATTGATCTTCTAGGACAAAGGAAAATAACGGTCTATAACAAGAATGATTTTTAAAAGTCCTTATGTAAGATTCAGATTTATTACAACTATTTTGCACGTAATCATAAAATGACTCATTTGGAGTCCTATCATAATACCAATTATCATCTGAGTTCTCTATAGTAGAATTATTCATACTATATACATCACCACCTAAGATTGGAATCGCTAAAAGTTTGCATATTTGCACTATTTTAAGCGCTTCTTGGTATGGAAAAGCATAGCCTTCAATACCTAAATTTTTCAAGGAATAATATTCGGAAATATCATTATCTTGAATAATTGAAATTATATCATT
>ERZ1026894.98-NODE-98-length-65005-cov-9.919492_pt1 | contig 65005 bp, 46 predicted proteins | sample MGYA00380177_ERZ1026894 | MGnify/ENA primary metagenome ERZ1026894 (study PRJEB33269, sample SAMEA4719813) | human gut metagenome | biome: human-associated habitat; feature: organic feature; material: feces | place: Cameroon | collected 2013-10 ... | reverse complement strand
GATGATTTTTGGGAAAAACGAACGCAGTTGTACTTAACCGTACTACAAGCGAGTTTTTGCCAAAAGGCGCGGAAATTGCGGCGATTTGGCAAGGCTTGTATTACTCTTGCCTGGCATATCGGTTGAAAGTATAGCAATTATCGCGTATTTTGTCAACCGCATTATTGAAATTGTCGCGCTGAAATCAGTCGTCGTATTCGGGGACGTAGCCCGAGACGTCTTTGATCACTTCGCCGGCGATAATAAGTCCCGCGACCGACGGCACGAAAGAAAGCGAGCCCGGTGTCGAGCGGCGGCAAGGATTCACGTCGTCAGAGTCCGGCGCGGCTTTTTGTTTCACCGCTTTTTCGGTGGAATACACGACTTTCACGTTTTTGAGAGCGCGTTTTTTGCACTCTTTTCGCATCACTTTTGCAAGGGGGCACACGGACGTGTCGTACAAATCCGCAACCTTAAACGCGGTCGGATCCGTTTTATTGCCCGCGCCCATCGACGAAATCACGGGAACGCCCGCCTCGTTTGCTTTTTCGATTATGGCGATTTTCCCCGCCACCGTATCGATTGCGTCCACGACGTAGTCATAGTTTTTGAAGTCGAATGAGCCTGCTGTTTCGGGCAGGAAAAACGTCTTGTAAGTCGCGACCTTGCAATCGGAATTTATCGCGTGCACGCGCTCCTTAAAAACGTCGACCTTATACTTCCCTATCGTATCGTGCGTTGCGATTATCTGACGGTTCAGATTGGTAAGACACACGGTGTCGTTGTCGATGAGATCGAGCGCGCCGATTCCCGTCCTTGCAAGCGCTTCCACGACGTATCCGCCGACGCCGCCGACGCCGAAAACCGCAACCCTTGCCGCGGCAAGTTTCTGCATTGCGTCATGCCCTAAAATCAGTTCCGACCTTGAAAACGAATTTGCCATAATATCTCCTGTTTTTTATATTTTACACTGTTATCTTTCCTAAATCAAGCGATTTTGCGCCCGCGCGCCGAATGCGGTTTGTCGCGATTCGATTTTTCCCGTCATTCATTGACATATCGCCGTCGAAAATATATAATATAACCACAAATTTTATTTTAAGAGGGGTTTTATGACAATTTTTCTCAATGATTTGCCTTCAAAAGAAAGCGTGATGGAAAATATGCAAAAGATGAACTCTTTCGGCAGCCGTCTGACGGGTACGAAAGGTCAGAACGCTTACACGGCGTGGCTGAAAGACGAAATCGCAAAAATGGGCTACGACGTTGTCGACAAGCAATACACGTTCAAAAAATGGGAGGCGACGGATTGGTCGCTGACGGTTGACGGACAAAATATCGACGTTTCTTCCCCCTTCCCTTACAGCGGACTCACCGACGAAAAAGGCGTGACCGGCAAACTCGTTACCGTTTTCAACAACCCGTTGGATTTCCAGCGCGCAAGGGGTAAAATTGCGGTATGCCGCATCAAAAACCTTTCAAAAATCAGCAGTAAAATCGCATTCAACAAGCGCGCGTCCGTGCCCGAAAACCTTGAAATCGAAAAGAGTTACCGCGGTCCCGTCAGCACGTCTTTCGTCAAAACGTTGCTCTCGTTCTGGGCGGCGAAACTGTCGGGTATGAAAGGTATGATCTGCATCTGGGAAGATATGTCCGACGCGATGGTCGAGGGACAGGTTCTCAACTTCATTTTGGGATATCTCGGCGTACCCATGCTTTGGGTGAACGAAACAAACGGCAAAAAAGTCCTTGTAGCGGCGAAAAACAAAAAATCCGCAACGTTGCGCCTTGTCGGCAATATCGACGACAACGCAAAGACGGAATCTTTCCACGCAATCCTTAAAGGCACCGGCAACACGAACGAGGCAATCATTATAAACACCCACACCGACGGCTGCAACTTCTCGGAAGAAAACGGCGGGATCGGTATCCTGCCCATGATGAAATATTTCAAGGCGCACCCCACGAAACGCACGCTTATTTTCGTGTTCGTAACAGGACACTTCCGCCTGCCCGTCTTCCGCGAAGGTATTATGACCTCCAATCAGGCGACGGGAAGATGGCTTGCCGAAAACAAGAACCTTTGGAACGGCAAAACGTACAAAGCCGTCGCGGGCGTGTCTGTCGAACATCTGGGCTGCACGGAATGGAAAGACGTCAACGGCGTTTACACAAAAACCAACGACATCGATACCGAACTTGTTTACACCGGCAACAAAAACCTTGATAAGATTTATTACGAGGCGATAAAAGACAGGAAAAACGTCAGGACAACCACCCTTCGCGCGCACAACACGATGCACTTCGGCGAAGGACAGCCGCTGTCTAAAAAACATATCCCCGAAATCGCGCTCGTTACCGCCCCCGATTATCTCTGCTCGGTCGATCCGACGGGCAACGAACATATGGACAAATTCAACCTTGACCTTATGTACGAGCAAATTCAGACGTTCATCAACTGCGTGAATCTCATCGACGGAAAAACCAGAAAAGAAATCGGCAAATCGCAAGGAATGTCGTTCGGTCTCGGAAGACTCAAATAACAAAAATACGACAAAATCCCCGAAGTTGTTTCGGGGATTTTTTATGCCTTTTTTCGATTAGTTTTTCTTTGATACGACGTCGCCGGTTTCGGGATTTATAAGTAAAGCCCAGTATCCGTTATCGCCCGCGATAAACGAAATATACCAGTAATACGGGCTGTCGGGCGCGCGTCTGTCCCGCACGAGTTTTACCATAATTTCGCGGTTGAAAATGCCGTCCGTCGTGTTTGCGCCGATTTCGTCTTTCAATGCGGTTTTTGCAATATCAAGCACTTTACAGTAATCAATTTTGCCGTTAAGTGCGTTTTCAAGCGGTATCTCGCTTTCGACCTTGTCGTATTTTATCACAATCGACTTTATCGTATCCTTGAAACTTTCGGCATCGATTACCGCCGTAAAATTGTGCGTTACGACGTCGCGTTTGAGTTCGCCCTCGACACTTCCGCCCTCGTAATTCAACACAAAGGTATACGTCTTGTTCTGCAAATTCGCTTTAAGCGGGATAAGCGTGATTTCCGTAAAGTTAATTACGTCCGTCGCTTTCCCGTCCGCAATGAAAAGTTTTTCTCTGACGCCGCTCGTTACGGCAACCTTGAAGTCTTCGTTCTCGCCGACGTAGCGATGTGTTTCGGCGTAACTGACGTTTTTTGAAATATCGACTTCGTTTTGTTTGGTTTTCTTTTTGCACGCCGAAAGCGAAAACACCGTGCCGAGCGTCAGGATAATCGTAAGAATCAATAATAATGTTTTTTTCATAAATTGCACCTCGGTTTTTCTACTTATAAAAAATGCCGTATCGTTTGCGATTATGCAAAAAATATGAAAAAACCTTGCCGTTCAAGCAAGGTCGTAAGGTGATTTATTCTTCTTCCGAAAAATCGAGGCTGTTCATTGCGGACGAGATAATATCGGTGTCGAACCCTCTTGTCGCAAGGAAGCAATAGGCGCGCTCTTTAAGTCGCGTGCGTTTTTTCTTTTCCTTTTCGATATACTTTTGCGCCATGGAAATTGCTTTTTCGATTTCTTCTTCGTCCGAAAGTTTCGCGTATGCGACTTCCTGCGCGACGTTTTTATCAATGCCTTTTATGGTGATAAGCTCGTAAATAATTTTTCTTCGCCCGGTTTTTTGCCCCTTGTACGAAACGTATGCTTCGGCGTAAGCGCGGTCGCCGAGATAATTGTAACTCAGCAATTTTTCGACGGTAACGTTTACGGCGTCGTCCGAAAACTTTTTGGTTTTCAGATTTTTCCGTACTTCGTTCTGCGATTTTATTCCGCGCGACAGGCTGTCGATTGCCGTCGTGAAAGCGATGTGTTCCTCGCCTTCATTTGCGATGCGTTTAAGTTCCGCAAAGTCGATATTTTTCCCTTCGACAAGCCCGTATTCCTTGATCGTGGCTTTGAACGCGCGGCAGATTTCGCCGTCGCTTAAAACTACGTCGGCGCGTTTTTTGTCGTATGGAATATCCTTGATTTCGGCAATGTACGTCATAGACTAAAACGTATTGTTAAAAAGGCAAGTCGCCGTTATTTATACTCTGGTCGCCGCTTTCGTTGTTAGTGAAAGTCATACCGTCGGAGTCCGAAAAGTCAAGCGGTTCTTCTTTTATCGTCGCGGGGGTTGCGGTGTCGTCCATCACGATTTCGACCGTACCTTTCTGTCCGTCGTCGTCCACCATTTTCATATCGTCGAATGCGTCGTCGTCCGAGCGCATTTGTTCGACAGACGTGATTTCGGTGTTGAGTTTCGCCGCGGGCTGTTTTTCTTCCGCCGTGGACATTTCTCTTATGTCGATTGGTTTGAACGTCTGCATATCGCCGCACCAGTCGAAGTACACGTTGCCGGTTTCGCCGTTACGGTTTTTAGCGACGAGCATTTTTACAAACTTATGATCGCCGTCGTCGTCGTAACTTGCGGCGAACTTGCTTTCTTCCGACTTCGGATTTTCGACCTTTTTGGGACGATGCAGGAACATTACCATATCGGCGTCCTGTTCGATTGCGCCCGATTCGCGAAGGTCGGAAAGTTGCGGTTCTTCCCCGCGCTGCTCGGTACCGCGCGACAACTGCGAAAGCACCAAAAACGGCACGCCGAGTTCTTTTGCATAAAGTTTCATCTGACGGCTCATCGTCGATACTTCCTGCTGGCGGTTTTCGGCCTTCGACTTCGTATCGAGGGTGATAAGTTGCAGGTAGTCGATGATGACGAGGTCGAGCCCCACCGTGTTTTTCATACGGCGGCATTTGCTGATGATATCGCCCGGGGTGTTGCCCGAGTTGTCGTCGACGAAAATTTTGCTGTTTGAAAGCGCCTCGTGCGCGTTGAACAGCCTTTGCGTTTCGTTGAAATTGAGCATACCGGGCTGTTTCTGCCGCTTGAACGAGATTTGCGAAACGGTCGTCAGCATACGCTGAACAAGTTGTACCGTCGGCATTTCAAAGCTGAAAATCGCGACTTTTTTATTGTTGCGGATTGCGGCGTTGATTGCAACCGTAAGCGCAAACGCCGTTTTACCGACGGACGGACGCGCCGCAAGAATACACAATGCGCCGGGCTTCATGCTTTCGATTTTTCTGTCCAGCAACTTGAATCCCGTCTTTATGCCCTCGTCGACGTAATCGCCACGCTGCATGGTATTGATTTTATTGAGCGCTTCCGACGACGCTTCGACGATAGGTTCAAGCTTGCTTGCTTCCTTTTCTTCGGAAATTCTGAAAACGGTTTGTTCGGCAAAATCCAACGCCTTGTTCGCGTCTTCCGCGGTGTAGGCGTTTTTGCTGATTTTGTTGCCCGCCTCGATAATGCCCCTTAACAGGCTGTCGCGCTTCACGATTTCAAAATATTTGTCGGCGTTTGCGGTGCTGGGGATTCCGGTTGCGAGTTTTCCGATGTATTCCATACCGCCCGCCTCGGCGATTTTCCCGCTTGTCGCAAGTTTGTCCGCGACGGTCAAAGCGTCGACAGGCTCGTTATTCTGAATAAGATTGTAGATTGCAAGGAAGATTTGCTTGTGCTGTTGCAACGCAAAATCGTCCTCGCGAAGAAGCGTGGTGAAGTCGTTTGCGACGTTCGTGTCCATCATGATACTGCCGAGCATCGCCTGTTCCGCCTCGTAGTTTACGGGCATTTTCATAACTTTATCTGCCATATTTTTACCTCTTAAACGCTGATACGGTTAGTATGAGCGAAAATTAAGAATTGTTGCGTTTCGTATTTTTGTGCGACATTATTTCCTTCGTTACGACAAAAACAAGGAAGACAAAAACCGCCGCGATAATCGCGATGCCATACCACATTGCGCCCTTGATTTTCATCACCGTGATTTCCGCGGTGTCGTTGCCGCCGTCGAAATTCCACACGTGCATGTAATTGCCGTCTTCCGTTTCCACGACTTTGTCGGCGTTGGACGTCGTCGATTTGTACGGCGTAACGAACGTATAGGACGTGTCGGCACCCGAAAGTTTCAAGGCGATTTTCTCGGCGTTTATCTGCGACAGTCCGCCGCTTGTCAACACCCCTGCAAACCACCAGGTGTTTGTGCTTATAAACTTCCCGGAAACCTTAATATCGCCAAATATCGTCTGTTTTACGACAAAAGCGTTTTCGTCCTTTTTCACGTCGTTTGTGATAATGCCGTTTCCGATAAGGTCGTTTTGCAGTGCCTGCACGCTGTCAAAATTTTTCCTTGCGGTAACGGTGTTCCCGTCCGCGCTAACGAAATAATCCTTGCGTATAAAGCCCTCTTTCAAGGCGTTCAGCGCTTCGTCGAGAGTAAGCCCCACGTCCGCCGCTATCACCCCTTCTTCGGTGAGCGTAACTTTCACGATATGCGTGTAAGTGCCGTCGGAATTCTGGACGTAGGTAAAGTCGAGCGTGCCGCACGCGGTAAGCGCGAATGCGGCGACGACGACAAGAATTATGCTTAAAAAGATTTTACTTTTCTTCATTGTACAACGCTTTAAGGCTGTTGAGCGTATCCCTGAATTCACGCATAGCGACGTTGAAAGGTTGCTCTGTCGTAAGGTCGACGCCTGCGAGTTTCAAAATTTCGACGGGAGGCATACTTCCGCCTGCCGACAGGAATTTCTTGTAGTTGTAAAACGCTTTGTCGCCGTGTTTTAATATCGAGTTTGCAATCGAAACGGCGGCGGTGATACCCGTTGCGTACTGATAAACGTAAAACGCCGTATAGAAGTGCGGGATACGCGCCCATTCGTAACGGATAAGGTCGTTGTGTCTGACGGCTTTGCCGTAGTATTTTTTGTTGAGGTCCATATAAATATCCGACAAACCTTCCGCCGACAGCGGTTGATTCTGTTCGACAAGGTTATGCGCTTTGAGTTCAAACTCGGCAAACATTGTCTGACGGAACAACGTCGTGCGGAACATATCGAGATAATAACTTAAAAGGAACTTCTTCGTGTCGACGTTGTCGGTGTTTGCAAGAAGGTATTTCAGCATAAGGACTTCGTTGACGGTCGACGCGATTTCGGCAACGAAAATTTCGTAATCGCTTTTTGCGAAAGGTTGCGCCTTGCAACTGAAATAAGTGTGCATTGCGTGTCCGAGTTCGTGCGCGATCGTGAAGACTTCGTGCGTGCTTTTCTGGTAATTGAGCAGGACGTAAGGATGGCAACCGAACGTGCCCATACTGTACGCGCCGCTACGTTTGCCCTTGTTTTCAACGACGTCGATCCATCTTTCGTTGAACGCTCTGTCAAGGAGCGCGGCGTATTCGTCGCCGAAAGGTTTCAGGGCTTTTTTCACCATATCGCATGCCTTTTCGTAAGGAACGGCGATGTCCGCGCCCTTTACCATCGGGCAATGCAAATCCCACATATTAAGGGTTTCTACGCCGAGAACCTGCTTTCTGAAAGCGATGTACTGGTGCATATAGCGGCAGTTGTTGTCGACGGCTTTGATAAGGTTTTCGTAAGCCTTTACGTCGACGTCCGTCCCGGAAAGCGCGCCTTCGAGCGAAGACGAAAATCCGCGCACTTTTCTGAAAAACCAGTCTTTTTTGACGCTGCCCGCATACAGGGACGTGATTGTGTTGATATGGTTTTTATATGCGTTGAACATGCTTTCAAAAGCCTGTTGTCTGACGCTTTGGTCGGGATTTTGCAGTAACACGCCGTACATGCCGTGCGACATTTCGACTTCCTTGCCGTCAACCGTCACGGGGTCGAATTTAATATCCGCGCTGTCGAGCATCTGGAAACTGTCCTGGAAGTTGCCCGAAAAGTTTCCGACTTCCGCAAGCAACGTTTCTTCCTTTTCGGACAAGACGTGTTTTTTGTCTTTGGCAAGGCGTTCAAAACGATAACTGTAATCCGAAAACTCGGGCTTTTTGGACAGCGCAAGAAGTTCTTCTTCCGAGCGTTCGCAAATTTCCGGCTCCGCAAATGCGGTAACGGTGCCGAAAGTGACTGCCAGCATTTCGGCTTTCGCGTTCATTTCCTGATATTTTTTGACTCTGAGATCCTGATGATTGCTCATCGACGAATAACAATAAACCTTGATAAGGTCAATCGCGATTTCGTCCTGCTTTTTCAGAAATTCCAAAAGGACGTCGTCGTTTCCGAGTTTTCCTTTGTATTCCTGCAAAGACGGTGCTTTTTTTGAAAGTTCGTTATATTTTTCTTCCCACGCCTCGTCGCCGTTGACAAGGTCGCAAAGATTCCATTTGTATTTGTCTTTTACCGATTTTCTTTCGGGTATTTTTGCCATAAAGTCCTCCAAATTGAAAAATTATAATAAGTATATACTTATCCACCGCGAAAATCAAAGATATTCGTCGTCAAAAAACAAAACCACAACCTGTTGCGGTAGGTCGTTTTTCAAGCGGCAAATAAATTAAAAATCGCAAAGCTGGTCGCTTAAAAACTTGGGTTCCGACGTAAGATTGACCTTAATCTTTCTCAGCGCGTCCTCATCGCTTTTAAGGAGCATTCTCGTGCTGTGCATTTCGCAACCGGCAAGGTCGTTTATGCAATCGACGCACATAGCCGCCGCCTCGTTGGTTGCGGCGCAGATCGACAGCGCGACAAGCACTTCGTTGAGCGTGAGTTTGTAGTTTTTCTCATGCAAAAACTGCTGTTTCAGATCCATAATGGGTTTGACGATTTGCGGCGCGATAAGTTTCAGACGATCGGGAAGTTTCGCAAGCGATTTCAAAGCGTTGAGAATGGTCGACGCGGGCGCGGACATAAGTTTCGTATCTCTGCCCGTAACTATCGTGCCGTCTTTGAGTTCAATCGCGCAGGCGGGTTCGCCGGACGCCGCTTCCTTATCGAGCGCGGGTTGCACGACCGCCCTGTTCGCGGGTTTGATGCCGAGTTCGCCCATTAAAAGTTCGATACGTTTTACGGTCGCGAGGTCGACTCTGCCGTTTTTATTGTCGCAGCAACTCTTGTAATAGCGACGGATGACTTCCTGTTTCGACGCTTCCTGACACGCTTCGTCGTCGAAAATGCAGTAGCCCGCCATATTTACGCCCATATCCGTGGGGGATTTGTAGTCGAGTTCGTTTGCCGAAAGTTTTGACAAAATGGAACGCACGACGGGAAACACTTCGATATCCCTGTTGTAGTTTACGGTCTGCACGCCGTACGCCTGCAAGTGGAAGTAGTCGATCATATTCACGTCTTTGATGTCGGCGGTCGCCGCCTCGTACGCGATATTCACGGGGTGTTTCAAAGGAAGATTCCAGATGGGGAAGGTTTCAAACTTCGCATAGCCCGCCTTCACGCCGCGTTTGTATTCGTGATAAAGTTGCCCGAGACACGTCGCAAGTTTTCCGCTGTTGGGGCCCGGGGCGTTTACGACAACCAAAGGACGCGTCGTTTCGATGTAAGGATTTTTGCCGTAGCCTTCGTCGGACACAATCGTATCGACGTCGGTGGGATAACCTTTCGTGAGTCCGTGCATATAAACCTTAATGCCGCGCGCTTCCAGCTTGTTTTTGTACGCAATCGCCGACGGCTGCTCCTCAAACTTTGTGATAACGATGCTGTTGACCTTGATTTTCATTGAAGTCATCGCGTCGATAAGCCTCAAAATTTCCGCGCCGTAAGTGATGCCGTAGTCCGCGCGGATTTTATTTCTTTCGATATCCGACGCGCTGATGCAAAAGATGATTTCGCATTTGTCTTTGAGTTTCTGCAAAAGTTTGATTTTTGCGTTTTCGTCAAACCCGGGAAGCACCCTTGACGCATGCAAGTCGTCAAAGAGTTTTCCGCCGAATTCAAGATAAAGTTTTCCGCCGAAGCTGTCGATGCGTTCCAGAATATGCTTGGACTGAATCTGCATATACTTTTCGCTGTCAAAGCCGATTTTCATAAGTAGTACCTCTTTTTATACGTTGAGCGGTCTGAAATAATCGACAACGTGCTTGTCGGCAGTTATTTTTCCCGCAAATTTTTGAAGTTGTTTGCCGCGCGTGGTGCGCCCGTCGAGTTTCACGTCTTCGGTCGAAAATCCGAATACGTTTTCGCCGTCGAACACCGCGATGTCGTAAGGCTCCTTGACGTACGCCGCAAGCGCGACTTTGATACCTGTGGGCATATCGATGAGTTTCACGCCCTTTCTGTAACGTTTGGATAAGTCGAAAGTGAACGCGAACACTCGTTTTGCAAAGCCCGTTTCGCTGACGACGAGGATTTCGCCTTCGTCGTTGATAAGCCCCGCAAACACCACGCTGTCGTCGCTGTCGAGTTGTATGCTCTTTACGCCGCCCGCGTTTCTGCCCTGCACGGGGATTTCCTGCGTTTCGTACGCAAGACACATTCCGTTTTCGGTTGCAGTGAACACGTTGAGTCCGTCTTTCACGACTTCGACAGACACGACTTCGTCGCTGTCCGTGAGATTTATCGCCTTGTACGCCGATTTCGAAACGTTAAGTTCGTCAAAAGACGTGCGTTTGACCATGCCTTGTTTCGTGAAAATTAACGCCTCGCCGATGGGGAAGTTTTCCGCAGTGAAAATCTGTACGGCGTATTCTTTCGCAAGCGCGTCCTTGTTAAGTTCCGCAAGGGTTATGCCCTTGTCGCGGTATTTCTTTTCGGGCAGGTCGTCGATTTCGATTTTGAAGATATTGCCAAGGTTTGAAAACGCGATGAGTTTCAAACGATTGTTGACGAATTCCGCCTTTTTGACGGTCGTGTTTTTATCGACGTCCGCCGCCCTGCGCGCCGCCTGCTGGAAGCCCCTCGTGCCGACGAATTTCAGCGTGCCGGAGTCGCTCAGCACAACGACGCCTTCTTTATAAGCGGTTTCGTCGGATTTGAACGGGATTTCCTTTTTCGATTCCTTTTCGCCGATGATTTCGCTTTTTCTTGGGGATTTGAAACGCTTTTTGACGTCCAGAAGGTCGGATTTTATCTTGTTGTTTTGCAATCTCTTGCTGTTAAGAATCGCGGTAAGTTCCTCGATTGTCTTTTTAAGTTCCGCAAGTTCGGCTTTGAGCGCGTCTTCTTCAAGCCCCGTCAGACGACGAAGTTTCATTTCAAGGATTGCCTGTGCCTGTCTTTCGGTGAGTCCGAATCTCTGACGCATTCTCTCCGACGCAATCGCCGCCGATTTCGACGTCTTGATGATTTTGATGATTTCGTCGATATTGTTGATTGCGATGAGCAGTCCTTCCACGATTTCCGCGCGGATTTTCGCCTGTTTCAGGTCAAAATTGCAGCGTTTTATAAGCACGTCGCGCTGGAAGTTGACGTAATGCACCAGCATTTCGACAAGTCCGAGTTGTTTGGGCTTGCCTTCCGCGATCGCCACCATATTGATATTGAAGTTTGTTTCAAGTTTGGTATGTGCAAGAAGATAATTTACGATTTTCTGCGCGTCGGCGTCCTTACGCACCTTAATTACGGCGCGCATACCGTTTCTGTCGGACTCGTCCACGATGTCCGAAATACCGCCGAGTATGTCTTTTTTCGCTTCGCGAAGTTGCAGTATTTTTTGCAGCAGGTCGGCTTTTTCAACCTGATACGGCAGTTCCGAAATAACGATGTTTTTCTTTTCGTATTCGCCGTCTTCAATGTGGATTCTCGCGCGCAAAGTGATTTTGCCCTTGCCCGTCGAGTACGCCTGCACAAGGTCGTCCCCCGCGATAATTATGCCGCCCGTCGAAAAGTCGGGGCCGGGGACGATTTTCATAAGTTCGTCAAGTTTGATTTTGGGATTATCGACAACCGCAACCGCGCCGTCGATGATTTCGCCGATATTGTGAGTCGGGATATTCGTCGAAAAACCGACCGCGATGCCGTTTGCGCCGTTCACGAGAAGGTTGGGGAATCGGCACGGCAAAAGCACCGGCTCTTTCATCGTATCGTCGAAGTTCCATTGCCATGGTACGGTATCCTTTTCCAGGTCTTTCAGGATTTCCATCGCAAGGGGATTCAGTCGGGCTTCGGTGTAACGCATTGCCGCCGCGCCGTCGCCGTCGATACTGCCGAAGTTGCCGTGGCCGTCGATCAGCACTTCTCTCATATTGAAAGGTTGCGCCATTCTGACCATAGCGTCGTAAACGGACGTGTCGCCGTGGGGGTGGAATTTGCCCAGACATTCGCCGACGATACGCGCCGATTTTTTATGCGGTTTGTCCGGGGTATTTCCGAGTTCGTACATGGCGTAAAGGATACGGCGTTGCACGGGTTTAAGACCGTCTTCGACGCGCGGAATGGCGCGGTCAAGGATAACGTATTCGCTGTACGGCATCATCGAAGTGTGCATGACTTCTTCGACGGACATTTCGAAAAGTTGCGATTTGTTTTCAATTTCCGTTTGTTTCTTTGCCATTATCCGTTCACCACCTTATCGAAGTAATCTTCACGGTTGAAGTTTGCGTGTTCGTTGATATATTCTTTTCTCGGCTCGGACTTGTCGCCCATAAGCGTCGAAATGCTCTTTTCCGCTTCCGTCGCGTCCTCGATGGTAACGCGCGTAAGGCTTCTGTTGTAAGGATTCATCGTCGTTTCCCACAGTTGTTCGGGGTTCATTTCGCCAAGTCCCTTGAAGCGTTGCAAGGTATAATTCCTGCCGAAGTTCTGACGTTTCGTTTCCAGTTCTTCGTCGTTATAGCAGTATTCGACCTCGTCTTTCTTTTGCAGTTTGTAAAGGGGCGGCATACCGATGTAAACGTGGCCGTCGGTGATAAGTCGCCGCATATATCTGAAAAAGAACGTGAGAAGAATTGCCCTGATGTGTCCGCCGTCCTGGTCGGCATCGGCAAGGATAATTATCTTGTGATATTTAAGGTCATCGATGTTGAAATCGTCGCCGAGCCCCGTGCCCAATGCGCTTATAAGCGTCCTGAATTCCTCGTTTTCAAGGATTTTGTCGATTGACGATTTTTCGACGTTCAACGGTTTTCCGCGAAGGGGTAAAATCGCTTGCGTAGTGCGGTCGCGACCTTGCTTTGCGCTGCCGCCTGCGGAATCGCCCTCGACGATAAACAATTCGTTGAATTCGGGCTTTTTCCCGGTGCAGGACGCAAGTTTTCCGACAAGGTTTGCGTTGTTTATGCTCTTTTGCTGACGGCTCAGTTCTTTCGCGCGGCGTACGTTATCGCGCGTGCGAGCCGCACCCATTGCCTTTTCCACAATTTTTTCGGCAATCGACTTTGACGATTTAAGATTCAGAAATTCGTCAAGTTTCTGCGACACGAGTTGTTCCACAAGCGGCTTGACCTCGGGATTGCCGAGTTTGGTTTTCGTCTGCCCTTCGAATTGCACGTTTTTGAGCCTTACGGAAATTACCGCCGTCATTCCTTCGCGATAGTCCTCACCGATAAGCGCGGAAAGTTTTTTGTCCTTGATAAGGTTGTTTTTTTGTGCATACGCGTTGAAGACTTTCGTGCAAGCCGACTTGAACCCTATCTCGTGCGTGCCGCCGTCAGGAGTCGGGATATTGTTGACGAAAGAAAAAATGTTTTCGGTATAACCCGTCGTATGCTGCATCGCGACGTCAACCTGTACGCCGTCCTGTTCCGCCGTGATATGAATAGGTTTCAAGTAAATCGCGTCCTTTTCGGCGTTGATATACGACACGAAGTCCGAAAGACCGCCTTCGTAATGATAAACGCTTTGTTTTCCGGTGCCGCCTTCGTTTTCGGGACGGTTGTCGTTCAGGATAAGCGTAATCGACTTGTTCAGAAAAGCGATTTCGCGAAGACGCGTCGCAATGATCTGATAATTGAATTTTTCGTTTTTGAAAACGCGCGTATCCGGCTTAAACGTAACCTGCGTGCCCGTCTTTTTGGTTTTCCCGACAAGTTTCAGACTGCCGACGGGAATGCCCGACTTGATTTTTCCATTGACTTCGGGCGAATGGAAGTCCTGACGATATTCGTTGCCGTCCTTATAAACCTCGACGGTGAGCCACTCGGACAGTGCGTTCGTGACGCTTGCGCCGACGCCGTGCAGACCGCCCGAATACGCGTACGAGTCGTTATTGAATTTGCCGCCCGCGTGCAACTGTGTGAAAACGACTTCCACGCCGCTGACTTTCAGTTTCGGATGAATGTCCACGGGGATGCCGCGGCCGTTGTCGGCAACGCGAGCGACGTTGTCGCCCATAAGAGTGATTTCGACGGTGTTGCCGTATCCGTTTGCGACTTCGTCGATACTGTTGTCGATAATTTCCCAAAGGATATGATGAAGCCCGTGGTTGCCCGTGCCGCCGATATACATACCGGGGCGAAGTCTTACCGCTTCAAGACCTTCCAGAATTTCGATTTTTTCTGCGCTGTAATTAGATGACATTATTTTCCTCTCACAAAATCGTTAAAAGTTTCAAAATTAAACTACCAAATTAGTTTAACATATTTTTATAAATAAAAAAAGTAAATTGTGGTCGGTTTTTGAAAAAAACCACAAAATATTGTGCGTCCCTTTGACGCATATCATCGTCCCTTTGACATTATTATCAAAATGTAAGCGAATAAACACCTTAGTTTTGGCGACAGCCAAAATATAACTTTGGTGCAAGCCGAAATATAACTTGCGAAGCAAATATAACTTTGACGCAGTCAAAATATAACTGCGCCGCAATCCGTACCGCGGCAGCACAAAAAAAACACGCCGTTGGGCGTGTTTTTGAAAGTCGTTTTGTTTTGCCGTGTTATTTTCCGACGAATCCGTTGATGGCGTCAAGCATATCCTTGTAAACTTCCTTGTTGTTAAGTTCGTTCAGTATTTCGTGACGGCAATCTTTGTAAATTTTGATGCTGACGTTTTTCACGCCAAGCCCCTTGTACATTTCGGCAAGTTTTTTGACGTTCGACGCGTTCTTTCCGCCGACGGGATCCTTTTCGCCGCTGAAAATCGCAATGGGACGATCCTTATTGACTTTTTCAAGGTTTTCCTTTTTGTAAACTTCCGAAAGCCCGTTCATAAAGCATTTATAGAAGTTGTTGGACATGACGTATCCGCATTGTTCGTCGTAGCAGTACTTTTTGACCTGATCGACGTCGCGCGAAAGCCAGGCAAAGTTGTGTCCTTCTTTTTTGAAAGGCTTGTTGAAACTGCCGAAAGCGACTTTGTCCATAAATTTGCCTTTCGCCTGTTCGCCTTTTATCTTTGTGATGGTGTTTGAAAAAAACTTGCCCGCGCCCACTACGACGCCGGGTTGACGCGCGCTGCCCGACAAAATAACGCCGACCGCGTCGCTGTCGTTTTCAAGATAGCGTTGCCCGATGAAACTGCCGTAGCTGTGTCCGAGAAATACCACGGGGAGCGCGTATTTTTCGGAAAGGTATTTCGTGATAAAAAGTTCGTCCTTGACGGAGTCGCCGTAAATATCGCCCGCATGATATCCGATGTCGTTTTTCTTTTCGGTGTTGCCGTGGGCGCGGTGGTCGTCCGCAAAAACAATATATCCGTTCGCATTCAGAAACTTTGCAAAGTCGTCGTAACGGCGCGCGTGTTCCGCCATACCGTGTACGATCTGCACGACTCCCTTGGGCATTTTCACGTCGTCCCAGACGTATGCCTGCAAAATCGTGTTGTCGAAAGATGTAAATTTAACGTATTTCATAATTCACCTCATAACGTATCATATTTTCAAGTCAAGTTTAATTATAACAACATAACGCGATACTTTGCAAGTCATTTTTGAATTTTGAGGTATTTTTTGCAAGCCTTAGGATATATTTTACTATGGACGCTATGAAAAACAAGACAGTCGTGCTTACGGGCGGCGGCAGCGGCGGACACGTGATTCCGATTCTTGCGCTTCTGCCCGAGATAAAAGAAAACTTTGACAAAATATACTTCGTCGGCGGCAGCGGTATCGAAAAAACGCTTGTGAAAGACGCGGGCGTTTTCTATCACGAAATACACACCGTAGGACTTGACCGCGCGCACGTTTTCAAAAACCTGAAAATCCCTTTCGTACTGTTCAAGGCGGTCAGAGAACAAAAAAAGTTTTTGAGGGAAATCCACCCCGACGTCGTGTTTTCAAAAGGCGGCTTTATATCCCTGCCGACGGTGCTTGCGGCGCGGAAACTCAAAATCCCGTGCGTCGCTCACGAAAGCGATCTTTCGCTTGGTCTTGCAAACAGAATCGCCGGGAAAAAAGGCGCGACGATTTTGACGGGTTTTGACAAAACAGCGACTTTATCCGACGATTTTATATACGTAGGCTTTCCTTTACGTAAAGAAGTGGAATTTGGAAACGCAAGCGCGGCAGTGAAAAAGTACGGGCTTGACAAGTCCAGAAAAACTCTTCTCGTCATCGGCGGAAGTATGGGCGCAAAGAAGTTGAACGACGTTCTGGCGCAGTCCCTTGACGTACTGTTGAAAGACTACGAAATCGTGCACGTCACGGGAAAAGGCAAAAACGAAATTCCCGAAAAACAAGGTTATCACCCCGTGGAATTCACAAACGATATCGGCGATTTATTCGCCGCCGCAGACCTTGTCGTATCCCGTGCCGGCGCGGGCGCGATATGCGAACTGACTTATCTCAAAAAGCCTTTGCTTCTTATCCCGCTTTCAAAATCGGCTTCGCGCGGGGATCAGCTTGACAACGCCGAATACGCAAGAAATTTCGGCGCGCGCGTTCTTTACGAAGAAAACATGATGAAAGAATCTTTCATAAACGAAATATATCGCACGACCGTGCCGACTCGCCCCGTATCTTGCGCGGGAAATAGGACAATTGCACGAATTCTGACTTCTTTTGCGAAAGGCGGGAAATAACGTTTTTCGGGTGCTACACTTTCACCTGAGGTGAAATATGAAAAACGTAAAACTTTACAAATGGCTTACGGTAACGCTTATGCTTGCGATAAGCGTATTTTGTCTTTTATATCTTGAAAAAATCCAGAAATCCACCGCCCCCGCCGTCGCGGAAACCAAAACAAAGACCACGGCGGAAACGGACAAGCCCGAACGTCCCGTGTTTTACAACACCCTTCCGAAAAGCGCGTATTCGTACAACGGGCAACAATTCCAGAATATCGGCGGAAACGATGACGATATCCTTAAAAACGTACATACTTTCGGCAAAACCGCATACGTCTTTTTCGACACTTCGTCAAACGGATACGACGTGAAAACCGCTGCGCCGTCGGTCGCGTGCGCCCTTGTTGACGAAAATCTTACCCTTAAAAAAACCGTAACGTTGTCGGGCGACGGTGCGGAATATTATCTTTCGTCCAAAATCACGGGCGACGGGTTTTTCGTCCTTACGAAATCCGACTCGTACGTCGCGCTGTACAAAATGAATTTCGACCTTGTCGTAATCAACAGAACGGTTTTTGAAAAGGAAGTCGACGGCACGCTGCACCTTCAAACAAACGGAAAACTTCTTTCGATAACGACAAGCGATTCTTCCTTGTCCGTACGGGTTATCGGCAGCGACGGAGTGATTGAAAAATCGTCGTCGATATATCTTTCGTCCCCGAAAATCGCCCTGTGTTACGAAAAGGACGAAACGGTCAATATGTTCGTGAACCTTGAAAAAAGTTATGCTGAGGTTAGGTATTCGGACTTTTACGGTTTCCTGTCGTCCGACGAAACGGCGGGTAAAACAATTGATGAAATTTTGCCTTTCAACGGCGGATTTGCGGGAATCTACCTTGAAAACGGCGAAAAGTTCTTGTTTACCGCAGACGAAAACGCCGTCGTGTCTTTTGAAAAACAACTCCCGCCCGCGGGCTTTACGAAAATTCTCAAAAACGGCGAAAACCTTATGCTCGTATCGTCGCAAAACGGAAAAACGACGCTCTCGCTTTTTTGCACGCACCTTGACGAAGTGATAACGCGCACGTACGATTCAGAAACGACGCTTGTGCCGTATTTTGACGAGTCCGGGAGAATCGCGCTCTTTGACGGCGAACACGTGGCGTTGTATTCGTACGACGCCGTAAGCATTGAAAAAATCGAAAAATATCCCGCGTCTGCGGCTTGCGTAAAGGTTTTTGAAAGCGGCGTTGTCGCATTTTCGGCAAACAAAAAAGACGGCGCTTTCAACAAGAACTACGGCAAAAGCGACGTCTTTATAACGGTTCTTAAAAAGAATACTACAAAATAGTTTTTATGTGTTTTTTGAAGTCGTCGCCGAATCGCGCATGCGAGAAATCGGCGGCGGCGATAGCGTACCCCAACTTGTTTCCGATGTCGTAATGCGCCCCTTCGAAGGTATAAGCGACCGCGCCTTCCGTCTTTGCAATGGTCGAGACCGCTTCTGGAAGAACAAGTTCCGTCCCGCGCATCGGCGTTTGTTCCAGCGCGCCGAAAATCCCGTTTGACAGCACGAAACGTCCAAGGCTCACGAGATTTGACGGAAGATTGTTAATGTCGGGTTTTTCGATAAGGTTCTTAAACTCGGTAAAACGTCCGTGCGACTCGCCCTTTTCGATTGCGCCGTACAGCACCGCAAGTTTGTTTTCGACTTCCTGCACGCCGACAACCGTTTTGCCCGTTTCGTCGTACGCGTCGATAAGTTGTTTTATGCACGGCACGTCGTTCACGACGACGTCGTCTCCGAAAAGCACCGCAAAAGGTTCGTCCCCGACAAAGTCTTTCGTAAGCAATATTGCCCCGCCCGTCCCGTTCAGGGTTTCCTGCGTGATAAAGGTGATTTTGATTTTTTTAAGAAGTGCTTTAAGTTCCGGCGTGTCGTTTAAGGCCGGCGTAAAGTATCTTTCGATTGCTTCCTTGCCGCGGCTGACTATTATCGCGACTTCTTCGATGCCGCTTTCGGCGCATTCTTCGACTATGTAATGGATTGCGGGTTTATCGACAAGTACAAGCATCTCTTTCGGGACGCTTTTCGTGATCGGCATAAACCTGGTGCCGTGCCCCGCTGCCGGGATAACGGCTTTTCTGACCTTTCGTGTTTGCATAAGACACCTCTTATTTATTGCAATTTATCAAAACAACGCTTTGATATGACCGTAATCGGCGGATTAAGCCCTGATTCCGCAATATTAAACGACTGCGGCATATCTCGCTTTTCACCGTCGACGCAGAAAGTCGCGCCGCCCTCTATCGTGATATTTGCATTGTTTATTTTCAAAAACTTTATCCGCTTTGACGAATATTCCTTTGAAAATCCGACGAAAAACGCCCTGAAATACGGAAAGAAAAGTTCGATAAGTCCAAGGAGTTTATCGTGCTTCGGCGCGGCGATCGTCAAAAGGTAAATCCCGCCCGTTTTTTTGTAAGCGCGGTTGAATTTAAGGTTAAAACACTGCTTTGACTTAATCGCCATAATAAGCGAATATTCGCCCTTTTGCGTTTTCCCGTCGGCGCAAATTTTTGCGGGGATTCTGTAAACTTTCAGTTCCTTGAACACGCCCAGGATATACGCAAGCGCTTTTATTTTCCTTTTCAGTTTGTTATCGACGTTGTAGCCGAGCGGCGTGAACGTGCCCGTCGCAAGGACGTAAGTGAAATATTTTTCGTCGGCGTGTCCCAACGACCTGATTTCAAAATGTCCGTCGGCGTTTTTCGAGCACTCGTTGAGCGTGCCCGACGGAACGTAAATAATTTTCGTTTCCTTGTCGGCGTACATATTCACGACGGAGTTGAGCGTGCCGTCGCCGCCGAATACGGCGATAACGTCGCACGGCACGTACGAAAACCCTTCTCCGTCGGTGATATGAAACACGCGTACGTCGTACGTTTTCAGCATCGTTTTTTTGAGTTTATCGACGTTTGCGCGTTTTCCGCGCCCGCTTTTGTCGTTGACAACGATGACTGCAAATTTCTTTTTTTCGTTATCCATAAAATTCCTTTCCGTTATATTTTATCATACCGAAAACGGGGTGTCAACAGCGCGCGCTCAACATATAATATAATGCTTTACCCGGGCTTTTGTGTTGACTCCGATAGCCTGATAATAGTATAATTTAATCCGAGGTAAAATATGAAAATAATTATCGTTGAAAACTCAGAAGAATTCGGCAAAGCCGCGTTCAACGAAGTTTACAAAGTCGTCAAAAACAACCCGTCCGCAACGCTCGGGCTCGCAACGGGCTCGACTCCGCTGCCGCTTTACGCGGAAATGGTAAAAGATCATCGTGATCGCGGCACGTCTTATAATGACGTCAGGACTTTCAACCTTGACGAATACGTCGGGCTTCCCGCGTCGCACAAGGAAAGCTACGTAAGCTTTATGACGCGCAACCTGTTTTCAAAAATCGACGTCGATATGAAAAACGTCAATATCCCCTGCGGCACGGCGGAAAACGTCGACGAAGAATGTGCAAGGTATTCCGCCCTTTTGAAAAACGCCGTCGTCGATATTCAGGTTCTGGGCATCGGCGGCAACGGACATATCGCTTTTAACGAGCCGGGCACGCCTTTCGACAGCGTCACCCATCGCGTATGGCTCACAGAAAAAACTATAAGCGACAATTCACGATTTTTCGACAGCATCGACGAGGTCCCGAAAAGCGCGATCACAATGGGCATCGGCGAGATAATGCGCGCAAAAAAAATCCTTATGCTCGCAAGCGGCAAAAACAAAGCGGACGCCGTTTTCAGAATGATTTCGGGGAAAGTTGACGAAAGTTGTCCCGCCTCGGTATTGCAGCTGCACCCGTCGGTCACGGTGATTCTTGACAAAGACGCCGCAAGTAAACTGTAATTTCCCTTTGATTCTTATAAAAAAGAGCACGCTTTTTACGGCGTGCTTTTTTATGTCGCAATTAAAGATTTATACGTTAAGTTTCAGGAAGTAATCGGTGAGTTTTTCGGGCGTATCCGAAAATCCCGCGTCGCTCCAATACTCGATGATAAGAATAAAACTTTCGATAACGCTTCTGACTTTCAGTTTTTCGGGCAGTCCTTTCAAATCGACGAAACCGTTGACGACGTCGCAGAGCAAATGTACGGCGGCTTCCAAAAACTCGATATATCAAAAATCTGATATATATTTGCTTTAAGTTAGGAAGAAGCAACGCGGAATGCGTTGCTTCTTTCTTTTTGTTTTTTCGTTTTTACATAAATTTTTCTTTTATGTACTTCGACATTTTTTTGAACGCGTTGTTCATTATTTCTTCGTCTTTCGCCTCGACGGTAAGTCTGATTTTTTCTTCCGTGCCGCTTTCGCGGATCAGGATTCTGCCCTCGGGCAGTTCACCTTTTATTGCCGAAACGTAGTTTTGCAAGTCCTTGTTCCTGACGACTTCCGACTTGTTTTTCACGGCAAAACTTGCGTTGATTTGCGGATATCGCGTAACTTTTGACAAGACGCTCAGCGGCAGTTTCGTTTTCTTTATCGTGCTTGCAAGGTACACGCTTGCAAGAAGTCCGTCGCCCGTCGCCGCAAACTCGCCAAGGATTATGTGCCCCGACTGCTCGCCGCCAAGGACGTAGCCGCCTTTTGCCATCGCCGCCTGCACGTTATGATCGCCGACGTCCACGCGCAGCATACTCACGCCCATGGAGTTTAGGTTTCTTTCAACGCCCATATTGCTTAAAACCGTGCAAACGACTTTCTTTTTATTGAGTTTTCCTTTTTTCAGAAGTTCGCGCGCGATGATAAAAATAATTTCGTCCCCGTCGACTTCGCGGCCGTTTTCGTCAACAGCGATAAGTCGGTCGGCGTCGCCGTCGTACGCAAATCCGACGTCGGCGTTAAGTTCTTTCACCTTCTGCCGCAAAAATTTCGTGTCGGTCGCGCCGCACTCGTGATTGATAATTCGCCCGCACCCTTCGTCGTTAAAGGAATACACGGTGGCGTTAAGGCTTTCAAAAACGTGTTTTGCAACGTGTGAAAGCGCGCCGTTCGCACAGTCCAAAACGACTTTGAGCCCCGACAAATCGTCGGCGATTTCCGTCACCGCCCGCACGTAGTTTTCAAAATATGCTGCCCCGTTTTCGACCTTGCCTTTTTCGTTAGCGACGACTTTTCGCTTGCTTTCGATATGTTTTTCGATTTCGGCTTCTTCGATGCGGCAAAGTTTTCGTCCGTCGCTCATAAAGATTTTTATGCCGTTGTATTCGGGCGGATTGTGCGACGCGCTTATCATAACGCCGTAGTTTGCGTCGATTTCACGCGTGACGAAAGACACGGCGGGCGTCGGCACGATATCGAGATTTATCACGTCCGCGCCGGCGTCGATAATGCCGCTTATAATCGCGCTGGACAGTTTTTCGCCGCTTATCCTCGTATCCCTGCCGAGCACGACTTTGCCGCCGTCCGCGGAATAACCCAGAAAGTTTCCGACAAGGTACGCAAGATCGTCACAAAGCGTTTCGCCGTAAATCCCGCGTATGCCGTCCGTGCCGAAGTATTTCATGTCAAACTGGTTTTTGACGTACTTCGTGCGGTTTTCTTTGACGGTTTCGCGGCTTCGACCGATGCACATACAGTTTTTCGGAAGATCGACGGTGACGGTCGTGCCCGCCGCGATATAGGCGTTGTTTTCAATGTTGACAGGCGCGATGACGTTGCTGTTACTGCCGATAAAAACGCTTTCCCCGACGGTGCTTCTGTGCTTGTTTTTGCCGTCGTAGTTCACAAAGATACTGCCGCACCCGACGTTGCACAAATCGCCGATATCGACGTCGCCGACGTACGCGAGATGTGCCGCCTTGACGCGCTGTCCGACGGTCGCGTTTTTGATTTCCACAAAGTTTCCTACCCTGCATTCTTTCCCGACGTCGGCGTTGGTATGAACGTTGGCAAACGGCCCGACAGTGGTTTTATCGCCTATTTTTGCATTCCTTAACACGCTTTTTATGATTGTTACGCCGTTTCCGACTATGCTGTCTTCAATGACGTTTCCCGTGTCCAGGACGCAACTGTTGCCGATCACGGTATTCCCCCTTATGTACTGGTCGGGAAAAACTCGCGTATGTTTGCCGATACGCACGGTTTCGTCGATAAAGACGTTGTCCGTCGATATAAATTCCACCCCGTTTTTAATATGGTTGAAAATTATTTCCAGTCGTTTATCGTTATTCATAAGCCCTCCGCGTTTTTATCATTATATGCGGAAGGCGGGTTGCGTTACACAAAAAAAATCGCACCGATCGGCGCGACTTTTGTTTCGGATTTTTATAATTGTTTCAGATATCTTTTTATCGTGCTTATGAACTGCGAGAACACGATGCCGGGCTCTTCAAGGTCGGGCTCCCAGCGTTTCACCCATTCCAGAGAAACGGTGCCGTCGTATCCGGCTTTCTTTAATCCGCGCAAGGCGTCTTTGACGGGAATATCGCCGTAACCCAGCATTTTATATTTCGTGACGCCGTTCTGGACGACGCTGTCCTTGATATGGACGTAACAAATTCTGCCGCCAAGGTTTTTGAGCGTTGTTTCGATACTTTCGCCGTTGAAGCGGTACGGGTGATTTATGTCCCACAGCACGCCGCCGTCGCACTCTTCGACAAAATCGCGCAACAGTTTCGTGTCGCAAAAGATGCCGTTCGTTTCGATAAGAGGCAGGACGTTTTTGCCGCTTGCGTAACTTAAAATTTCCTTGTAAAGACGTTTGCAAAGTTGGATATCGCCGCCGTCGGGCATAGGTCTGTTGGTGCACATTACCCTGATGTACGGCACGCCGAGCGACTCCGCAAGGTCGATATAAGCCTTGGCTTCCGCAACCGCTTTTTCCTTTTCGGAATACACCGCAAGCGACGCACCCGACGTAAGCATAGTGATGCCAAGCCCGAGGCTTTTCAATTTTTCTTTGGTTTTTTCAATGTTTTCGGGTTTGAACTGTTTGACGTCGGGCGCATAGATTTCGCCGCCGATACCACGCACTTCAAAGCCGTCGTAGCCGAGATCGGACGCGGTGGATACCACTTCGTCATAAGACCAGTTCGGGCAACCGATTGTCGAAAAAGCAAGTTTCATCTATGAAATTCCTCCTTAAAGTCCTTATTATGCGGTTTCGATTGAAGCGGCGGTTTGCAGTTTCAGAATCTCGATCGCTTCTTCACGCATCTTGAATTTTTGTATTTTGCCTGCCGCGTTCGTAGGGAACGAGTCCACGAACCTGACGTATCTCGGCACCTTGTGTTTTGCCATTCTTGCGCCGACGAATTCCTTGACTTCTTCTTCGGTCATTTCTTCGCCCTCTTTCAGAATGACGCATGCCATGACTTCTTCGCCGTACGCCTCGGAAGGCACGCCGATGACCTGCACGTCGGAAACCTTGTCGCACGTATACAAGCACTCCTCGATTTCTTTCGGATAAATATTTTCGCCGCCGCGGATAATCATATCTTTTATACGTCCTACAACCTTATAATATCCGTCTTCGTCCACGGTGCACAAATCGCCGGTATGCAACCAGCCGTCTTTGTCGATGGCTTGCGCGGTCGCTTCGGGCATTTTGTAATACCCTTTCATAATATTGTATCCCCTTGCACAAAATTCGCCGGGGGTGTTTATCGGAAGTTCTTCGCCACTTTCCGGATCGATGATTTTGCACTCTACGCCCGGGAACGCACGCCCTACCGTGTTTACTCGTTTGTCGATACTGTCGGAAGTCGTCGTCATCGTGCAGCCGGGCGACGCTTCGGTCTGTCCGAAAACAATGACGATTTCGCGCATATTCATTTTGTCGATGACTTTTTTCATCACTTCGATGGGACAAGGCGAGCCCGCCATAATGCCCGTTCTGAGACTTGAAAAATCAAAATTATTGAACTGCGCGTGTTCCAGCATTGCGATGAACATCGTGGGTACGCCGTGCACCGCCGTGCATTTTTCGACGCTGATTGCGTTCATTACGGGGACGGGGCTGTATCTTTCGACGGGCACCATCGTCGTGCCGTGAGTAATGCACGCCATCATCGCAAGCACAAGTCCAAAGCAGTGGAAAAACGGAACGGTGATGCAAAGTTTGTCGTTTTTTGTAAATTTCATACCGTCGCCGATGGTTTTGCCGTTGTTCAAAATATTGTAGTGCGTGAGCATTACGCCCTTCGGAAAGCCTGTCGTGCCCGAGGTATATTGCATATTCACGACGTCGTGTGTGTTCAGCGTTTTTTTGTTTTCCTCGTAAATTTCGACGGGGAAATCGCCGCCAAGAATTTTCAAATCCTCAAAATTAAGCATACCTTCGGGCGTTTCTTTCCCTGCAAAAACGACGCGTTTCAAAAACGGCAGATGCTCCGACTCTATTTCGCCGGAAGTCGTTTTCAGTTCGGGCAGAAGTTCGTTCACGGTTGCGACGTAGTCGTTGTTTTTGAATCCGCCGATCATCACGAGAAGTTTCGTGTCCGACTGCCTCAAAAGGTATTCCAACTCAAAAATTTTGAAATTAGTATTGACGGTTACAAGCACCGCGCCGATTTTTGCCGCCGCGAACAACGTCAGAATCCATTCGGGCGTGTTGGTTGCCCAGACTGCGACGTGATCGCCCTTTTTGACGCCCAAAGACATCATGCCGCGCGCGATGAGATCCGCCTCGTCGTTAAGTTCTTTCCAGGTGCGGAAGTAATTTCTGTCGGTATATCTTACCGCCCAGCCGTTCGGATTGTTTTTTGAGAGGTCGTCCAGGACGCCGCCCAAAGTGTTTTCGATAAATTCCATAAGTTTATAACGTTTCCGCCATCGCGTCTTTCACGCTGATGCGGAAGAAAGGTTCGAGATTAAAATAATTCCAGGGTTTTTCGTCTTCCGGCGGGGAAACCTTGAATACCATCGTCTGGTCGAGCGTGGGGTGTTTGAAGCGAAGTTCCGCCGCCCATAGCGCGAGATTGCATTGCGCTTTCGGACGATTTCCGCTGTATCGCATATCGCCGACGATGGGGTTTCCGATATGCGCCATCTGCACGCGGATCTGATGACTTCTGCCGGTTGCGAGTTTCACGCCGACAAGCGAAAGTTTCCCGATGGACTCAAACACCTTATAAGTAAGTTCCGCATATTTTGCGCCCTCGGTGACTTCGGGGACGACGCGGACGGTATTGCTTTTCGGGTCCTTTTTCAGGTGATTTACAAGCACCGCCTGTTTTTCTTTGGGCGTATCGTAAACGACCGCAAGATAAGTTTTTTCAAACTCGCCTTCACGGATTGCCTCCGACAGTCTTGCCGCCGCCTTTGACGTTTTTGCAAAAACCATAACGCCGCCTGTAACTCTGTCAAGCCTGTGAACAAGCCCGAGATACGCGTCGCCGGGCTTATCGTAAGTTTCTTTCAGATAATTTTTCAGAATCGAAAGAATATCGGGGTCTTTCGACTCGTCTTCCTGCGACGGCATATTCTGCGGCTTCACCGCAACGAGAATATGGTTGTCTTCGTAAATGATTTTTACGCCTTGATATTCTTTGATCGCATTGTTTTCCATTAAAATATCGTAAGGGCGCTTGCGCCTGCTGGCAAGACGATACCCTCCTCCCTGGTATTCAGACCGATTTCGTCGGCGGTAATTACTGCGTTTTCCGACGTATTCAGCCCGAGTTTCAGCATATTTGCCATAACGGTGGGTTGAAGCCCCGTCGTGTAACTGTTGAGAAGATAAAAAAGCGGATTGTCCGACAAAACTTCTTTGGTTTCCCTAATGAGCGAAAAGAGATTGTCCTCGATTTTCCACATTTCGCCGTTGGGACCTCTGCCGAAACTCGGCGGGTCCATAATGATTGCGTCGTACTTCCTGCCGCGCTTTATTTCGCGACGGACGAATTTTAAGCAATCGTCGATGATATATCTGACTTTGGCATCGGTAAGCCCCGAAAGGCGCACGTTTTCGCCCGCCCTTTCGACCATCGCTTTCGCGCTGTCGACGTGGGTAACTTCCGCGCCCGCCGACGCGCACGCAACCGTCGCGCCGCCGGTATAGGCAAACAGGTTCAGAACTTTTACTGGTCTTCCGGCGTTTTCGATAAGGTCGATCATTTTCGCCCAGTTTACCGCCTGCTCCGGGAAAAGCCCCGTATGCTTGAAGCCCATAAGTTTCAACTTGAACGTAAGATTGCGCCAACTCACGGTGAAGTTTTCGGGCATGGGTTCCAGGTATTCCCAATGACCGCCGCCCGTTGCGCTTCTCACGTACTTTGCCGTCAGACCTTTGTAGTTTTCAAGGGGGAAAGATTCGGGCCAGATGACCTGCGGATCGGGACGAAGCAAAACGTATTTGCCCCACCTTTCCAGCTTATTGCCGTCGCCGGTTGCGATGACCTCGTAATCTTTCCACTCGGAATTGACTTGCATTATTTCTTTTTGACGGACAGCGTGATTTTATCGTCGCCGATGTCCCATTCTTTGGTGTAGCCGTCGATATCGCTTCCGACTTCGTCGGCAAGGACGGCGTTTCTGACCGTCGTGTTGTCGTTCATAATCTTTTTAAGGAGCGCGGAATCCGTATTGAACCCGAGCGTGATATGGTCGGTAACTTCAAAGCCCGCTTCCTTTCTCATCGTCTGGATTTTGGACACGATTTCACGCATTGCGCCTTCTTCGATAAGTTCTGCGGAAAGCGCGGTGTCGAGGATTACCGAAATATCGCCGTCAACTTCGCTGCTGAAACCTTCCTTGTTTTTCACGGACACGAGAATATCGTCCTTTGAGAACTCGACTTCCGTGCCGTCGATATCGACCTTATACGTGCCGGTTGCGACTGCGTTCACGATTGCTTTTCCGTCGGCATTCGCAAGGTGTTCCTTGATTTTGCCCAAAAGTTTTCCGTATTTCGGACCGATCGTTTTGAGTTGCGGCTTGATTTCGTACGTTACGAAGTCCTGTTCTCCCGACGCGTTAAGCACTTCTTTCACGTTAAGTTCGTCGGAAACGAGGGCTTTCAGTTCGTCGTCGAATTCAACGCCGGTCACGTACAGTTTCTGCAAGGGCTGGCGGTTTTTGATGTTCGCCTGATTTCTTGCGGCGCGTCCCAAAACTACGACGCGGATAACTTCTTCCATGCCGTCTTCGAGCGCGGTGTCGATGAAACTATCGTCCGCCACGGGGAACGAGGTCAGATGCACGCTTTCGGGCGCGTTTTTGTCAAACGACCTGACAAGGTTCTGATAAATACTTTCCGCCATGAACGGGGTGTACGGCGCGATGAGTTTCGACAGTTCGGTAAGGACGGTGTAAAGCGTCATATACGCGGCGATTTTGTCGTCGGACATTTCGCTTCCCCAGTATCTTTCGCGACCGCGACGGACGTACCAGTTGGAAAGTTCGTCCACGAAGTCCTGAATCTTCCTTGCGCTTTCAAAAATCTTATATTCGTTCAGGCAGTCGTCCACGTATTTGATAAGGCTGTTGAGCCCCGAAAGCACCCATCTGTCCATAACCGACAGTTTGCAATCTTTAAGGTTGTATTTCGTCGGATCGAATTTGTCGATATCGGCGTAAAGTACAAAGAACGCATAGGTGTTCCAGAGCGTGCCCATGAATTTACGCTGCGACTCGCTGACGGCTTCGGGATAGAACCTTGAAGGAAGCCAGGGTGCGCTTGACGTATAAAAATGCCATCTCACGGCGTCCGCGCCTTGTTTGTCGAGCACGCTGAACGGATCGACGACGTTGCCCTTATGTTTGCTCATTTTGACGCCGTCTTTGTCGTTGACGTGTCCCAAAACTATGCAGTTTTTGAAACTTGCCTTGTCGAACAGAAGCGTCGAAATCGCAAGCAAGGTATAGAACCAACCGCGGGTCTGGTCGATTGCTTCCGAAATAAAGTCGGCGGGGTACACTTCGTCGAAAATTTCCTTGTTTTCAAACGGATAGTGCCACTGTGCGAAAGGCATGCTGCCGCTGTCGTACCAGCAATCCAGCACTTCGGGAACGCGGTGCATTACGCCGCCGCATTCGGGACACGTGAACGTAACCTCGTCGATATAAGGTTTATGAAGTTCGGGTGCTTTTTCAAGCCCGCCGAGTTTGCAAAGTTCTTCGCGGCTGCCGACGACGTGTTTATGTCCGCACTTGTCGCAAATCCAGATGGGAAGCGGCGTGCCCCAGTAACGTTCGCGGCTGATGCCCCAGTCGATGACGTTTTCGATGAAGTTGCCCATACGTCCCGTCGCGATTGTCGGCGGCATCCAGTTGACCGACAGATTGCGTTTCATAAGTTCGTCGCGAACCGCCGTCATCTTAATGAACCAACTTTCGCGTGCGTAATAAATAAGCGGGGTGTCGCAACGCCAGCAGAACGGATAACTGTGTTCGTAAAGCATATCCTTGAACAGCAATCCCGTTTCGTTCAGTTTCATGATAATGGGACGATCGGCGTCTTTCACGAAAAGGCCCTTGAAGTCGTAAACGTCGTCGGTGAGTCTGCCGCGGTCGTCCACGAATTTCACAAAAGGCAAGTCGTAACGTCTGCCGACCTGCGCGTCGTCTTCGCCGAATGCGGGCGCGATGTGTACGACGCCCGTGCCGTCGGTAAGCGTGACGTAATCGGCGTTCGTGACAAACCAGCCCTTCGACGTGTCTTTGACGTAATCGAAAAGGGGTTTATATTTCGTATATTCGTAATCTTTGCCCTTTTTCACGCTGACGATTTCGTATTCGTCCTCCTTGAAAAGGGACGGGATAAGAGCCTTTGCCATAATGAAGTATTCGTCGCCGACCTTGATTTTGGCGTAGTCTTCTTTCGCGTTCATACAAAGCGCGACGTTGCTGGGAAGCGTCCACGGGGTGGTCGTCCAGGCAAGGAAGCTCGTATTTTCTTCGTCAACGAGCCTGAACCTTACGAAAACGGAACGTTCTTTGACGTCCTTGTATCCCTGCGCGACCTCGTGGCTTGACAAAGCCGTGCCGCAACGCGGGCAGTAAGGAACGATTTTGTAGCCTTTGTATAAAAGACCTTTTTTGTCGATTTCTTTCAGGCTCCACCACACCGACTCGATATAATTGTCGTCGTAGGTGACGTAGGGGTTTTCCATATCCGCCCAGTAACCGACGCGGTCGGACATGACTTCCCATTCGTGTTTATATTTCCATACGCTTTCTTTGCACTGCTTGATGAACGGCTCGATACCGTACTTTTCAATTTCCTGTTTGCCGTCGATGTGCAGTTGTTTTTCCACTTCGAGTTCGACGGGAAGACCGTGAGTATCCCAGCCCGCTTTCCTTAAAACGTGATAACCTTTCATCGTCTTATAGCGGGGAATAATATCCTTCATAACACGGGTGAGAATATGCCCGATGTGGGGACGTCCGTTTGCCGTGGGCGGACCGTCGAAAAACGAAAACTCGGGATTGCCGACGTTTTTTTCGACGCTTTTTTCAAAGATGTGGTTTTCCTTCCAGAAGTCCAGAACTTCCTTTTCGCGCGCCACAAAATCAAGACCGTTGTCAACTTTTTTGTACATTGAAAAACCTCAATAATTTATATATTTCAAGACATTATAGAAAATATATTATGAATTGTCAAGAAAAGCGCGCGAAAAAGGCGAAAGCCTTTGCCTTCGCCCCTGAAAAATCTTTTTGGTTTACGCTTTTTGCACGACGTAACTTATATAAATCCTGCCGCCGTTGTCGACTTCGTATTTTTCGCCGTTCACGGTCACTTCGTAATCGGAAATGCTGATATAATACTGGTTTTTATGCTCGCCTAAGCTCATATCGAAAGTTTTCGCCTCGACCGCTTTCGTGTTTTTCATTCGTATCAGCCTTGTGTTTTCGTCGGTTTTTTCGTATTCGTCCTGCAACCTTACTTCGGTGTCCGCCTTGCTGTCGGCATAACGCACGATTGCTTTTGCTTCGCCGAAACTGAACGCGTCGCCTTCCGTAAACGTAAGATTTTCAACGTTCAGATTTACAAAATCTATGCCCGTGATAAAGTTTTTCACGGTAAAGAAAATTCCCCTTGTATACGCTTCGGGATTTTTCCGATAAGCCGCGATTATTTCGTATTCGCACGCCGTCTTTTTGAGTTTGTCAAAGGCTTCTTTCGTGAATTCCTTTTTAAGACTCAGGTCTTGTTCGTCGGGGGTGACGTAATACAAAATAATATCTTCGTCCGCGCCCGTCACGGGTACGTATTGTTTGCCGTCTTCGTCCGTAACGAGACACAGCTTAATGGCGTCGATATATTCTTCGTACGACTTCCATTCGCCTTTCGTTTTTTCCGTCCATACCCGATTGAACCCCGGCGTTGCCTGCGAAAAATCTTTGTTGTTCAGAGTAACGCCTTTGACGGCGGTTTCCTCGAATACCGAATAATTGAACGTTTCAACCCCCGTGAGCAACGAAAGAATAAACATTTTTTTGTCGGAAGCCGTCGTCGTGTCGAAACCGGAAATTTGACTTTCGGAAATATCGACGGGCTCCTCTTTTTTCAGCGATTTGTAAATATATCTGATTTTCGTGTTCTGCGCGTCAAACTTCTCGCCGACAAGGTAATTTCTTCTCACGCTGTCTTCTTTTTTGACGGAAACGTATTCCTTTTTTTCATTATCGTATTTCACGAATTCGAAGTCGTAAACGAAGTCGTCTTCGGTCACCTTATACGGCAGCACGACGTCGGTCGCGATGCAAGTGAAAGTGACGTATTTAAGCCCTGCCGTTTTTACGTCGAAACCGCTGTAAGAAAGGTCGTAAAATCTATAACTGTTCTCGTCCCAAAGCGGAACTTCTTCGTCATGTTTTTCCGTATTACGGTACTTTATCACAAATTTCATACCGATAAAGTCCGAAAAATCGATTTCACGGCGAATATCCGACACCGAATACACAGGCGCGCCGTGGTCTTCCGACAGCACGAAATCGACGCTCGATACGGCGTTTTCTTCCTTTTGCACGATATACTTGAACTGCGTCGCAAGACCTTTGTATCTTGCGGTAACGGTGTACGTGTCAACGCGCGCTCCCGTCGTGTTTTCAAGGGTAACGTCATTGTCGGTAAGATCGACGAAGCGGTATTTTTCTTCCTTCGTTTTTTCGTTGTAAGAGTAAACTTTAAGGATACCGCCTTCGGGCGTGAAAGTTTCGCCCTCGACGTAATATTGCTTTGCGGAATACAACTCGATACCGACGTCGACGAACTCGCCCTTATTTTTGTCGCACGCGGAAAGGACGGTTGCCGCCGCGATAACCGTAATCGTCGCAATTAAAATTAAAATCAGCTTTTTATTTTTCATATTATTTATGATACAACATTTTCTCACTTTCAGTCAACCCGTACCGAACAATAACAATTAACTTTTTCGGTCAACCCGTACCAAACAATAACGATAAACTTTTTCTTGACTTTATCGCGCGTTGGTGGTACAATACGCTTACTGCGCTAGGCGGGGGACTAGGGGTACCCTGTAATCCGAAACCCTCTATATGCGGGGCTGAATGCCGTATGCGGCCTTTTGTATGGTTGGTCGGCAAAAATAAGGGACGTTGATATCAAGGTCTTGTGCAATGTCGTCCCGTGAACCATGTCAGAGCTTGACCGCAGCAGCATTAAGCGGTTAACGGCGTGTGCCACGAGGTTACCTTGAAGGAGTTACCTGTTTTTGTATCACTTCGGTGCAAATTGTCAGGTTACGGTTGCGCAGTTTTTTGAAAACAAAGCGACGGGCTTTCGCTCGTCGCCGTTTTTTTGTCAATTATTCCGTTTAATTTTATTTGTTCATCTGCTCTTTGAAAAACTCGCACGTTTTGTCGATTGTTTTTTTGCTCTCTTCCCAATCTTCGGGATACAAAACGGCGTAAACGTGTCCCATTTTGTTTTCGCACTCGTCCGACGTCGGGAAATCGAGGGTGTACGGGATTTTCTTTCTGTCCAAACATTCGATAAACCTGTTCGTATCGCCCTTCAACATATCGTTAAAGCAACTGTTGATGAACATCGGCGGGAACTTTTCCACCTTATTGTTGATTATATCGACGCTTTTATAAAACTTGTGCTTTTCATATTTCTTCGCCCCGCCGTAAAACAGCCCGACGTACGTCTTTGCAAGGTGCACGGGGAAATTCGCAATCGAGTTCGGATAAAACGCGGCGCAGGTAAACGCAACCCCTTTGAAGGTCATACGACATTTTTCGACCTCGTAAAGTTTTTCAAGTTCTTCGTCCGCGATAATCGAAAGTACAAGCCCTGCGTAATGCCCGCCTGCGCTGTCGCCCGTGATAAAGGCGTTGTTAAGGTCGATATTAAACCTTTCGGCGTTGTCGTAAACAAAGTTTATCGCCCTGAAAATCTCCTGCACGGGGACGGGCAAAGTCACGCTCGGAAACAGACTGTACGAAAAGCTCACGACGACGAAACCGCGTTTTGCAAGCGCCTCGCAATACGGCGCGTTCAGATCCTTGTCGCCGTACATCCAGCCACCGCCGTGAATATCGATTATTACGGGCAGTTTTTCGTTTTCCGTGCCATTTGGACGATACACGTCCATAAGGTGCCATTTGCTGCCGTCGCCGAAATAATCAAGGTTTTTTATCGCGGACACGCCCGTGGTTTTCGTGAGTTTTGCCGCGCGTTTTTGGTCGCTGTTTAAGATTTGTTTGTTCCACCACCAGTCAAGGAGTTTCAGTTCAAACTTCATTTTTTCACCTTTTTTCCGAAATAATATTCAATAAATTCTGCGACGCGAGTTTCAGCCTGAAAGCAGTCACGTCGTATGCGTTCTGGTCAAGTCCGTACGGATCGGGAATATCGCCGCCTCCCACGAGTTCCGAAAAAGTAAAAACGTTGTCGTACGGCAATGCGTTTTTTTGTTTTTTGGTCATCGTAACGACGTAGTCGGCGTTTTTCACGACGTCTTCCGTGATGACTTTCGACTTTTTCTTCCTGATCGGGATATTAAGTTTTCTGACCGCAATCAATGCTTGTCCGCGCGTTTCGCACTCGTCGGGATTTATGAAAAGTCCGTACGACGAAACGTCGGCTTTCACCCCGCTTTCTTTGGCGTAAAACCTGAAAATCGCTTCCGCCATAGGGCTTCTGCAAGTATTCCCGGTGCATACGAAAACCACGCGCATCATTCCACCTTTCCCGCAACCGCTTTCATCACTCGGTTCATCACGGAGTCATACACGCCGCCGCCCGTAAGATTGTCGATGATGATGAAGTCGGCGTCGTTTTCCGCAACGTGCAAAGCGTTGTAAATATGGCGCGCAACGGCATATTCGTCGCCGCCGAGATCAATAAGCTTTCTGTTGCCGTAAATTGCAATATGTTCGGTTAACGCAAGGATTTCAGGCGATAAACCGTCTTTTACTGCATTATCGTACAATTCAATCGCCTTCTCGGGAGTACTTGCGAGCACCGCCCTGCATCGTGGTGCGTAGTGCTTGTATTTCATGCCGGGGGCTTCGGCTTTTTCCACCTTGCCCTTGAACAATTCCACTTCGTTCAGAACGCTCGAAAGGTCGCGCTCGGTGATGATGCCGGGGCGTAAAATCGTGGGGATTTCGCGGCACAACGTGATTATCGTGCTTTCGATTCCCCCTTCGCATTCGCCGCCGTCAAGGATAAGCGGAATACGCCCGTTCAAATCGTCGTAAACGTGTTTTGCGGTTGTCGGCGACACGTGAGTCGACACGTTTGCCGAAGGTGCGGCAATAAGCGTTCCCGTGGCTTTTATAAAGTCGCGCGCCATCTTGTGCGCGGGGTATCTCACCGCGACGGTATCCAACCCGCCCGTACACGACAAAGGCAGATCGTCCGCTTTGGGAAGAATTACCGTAAGGGGGCCGGGCAAAAATTTTTCGGCAAGGCGGAAGTACGCGTCGGGCACGTCTTTCGCCACCCTGTAAACGTCCGAGAGCGTCGAAATATGTACGATCAGCGGATTATCGGACGGACGTCCTTTTGCCGCGTAAATCTTTTTTACGGCGTCGTCGTTGAAGCAATCTCCCCCAAGCCCGTAAACCGTTTCGGTGGGGAATGCAACGACTTCTCCTTCTCTTATAAGTTTTGCGGCAAGGTCGATGCCTTCCGCTCCCATAACCTGCGTTTTCATAATCCGTGAATAAATAATATAAACGCCGCTCCGAAAATATCTGCCGGAACGTCGTAAACGATAACGTTTGTCAAGCGCCCTTTTTTATTATACGAAGTATACGTTCCACACTCCGTTTTCGTCCTTTGCGTAAAACGCCACGTCGCCGAACCTTTTCGCGTCGATAATCACTTCTTTGAACCGATTTTCGAAAATAACGTCGCCGTCGTAGTTTTTAAGCCCGAATTTCAAGGTCTTTTTATCCTGCGTGACGTACACGCCGTTGAAGAAGAACGCGCCTCTTTTTGTCGTGTACATATCGCTGACCGACGGATTTCCGACGTCGCGTCCCGTGTTGTCGACAAGAAGGTACGTCGTGCCTTTTTTGACCATTGCGTACTTTCCGACGAAAGCCAGACGGTCGTTGTTATAAGTGCTTCCGACGATGTCGGAGTATTTTCTCGTTTCGTCAAAGACGACCGTGCCATCAAGTTTATAAGCGACGACGTACTTGCTTCCGTCCGCAACTTCCTTGACCGCGGTAACGATACCGTTGTTGTAAAATACCTTGCTGTAAGTGCCTTCTTTTCTTAAAACGGTGTTGCCCTGCTTGTCATAGATAATAAGGTCGGAAGTGGAGTCCTCGTCAAAGCCGTAGCCATCGACAAAAGTCAGTTTGACGTAGCGATAATCGTTGGAGCCTTCGTCGTAACGAGTCGCACTGCCCGACTTATCCGACAGCGAAACGTAAATATTCAGATTGCTGTCGATGACGTATTGCTGATCCTGCGTCGCAACGCGGTCGGCGTCCCTGGTGATTGCGACCGACACCCAGCTGTATCCGTTGTTAATATATTCCGACAAATCGCGGCCAACGCTCTTTTTGTAATATTTATTGACGATTGTCGAGAAAATGCGGTCGGGAACGATAAGGGTTTTCTCACCCGATTTCATATCGTACGTCCACACCGAAATTTTGTAATAAGTGTACCGCTTGTCGATTTCTTCCTCTTCGGGTTTGGTCAGCACCTTGTACTGATATCCGTCGTCTTTGGTGCTGGACGTTTGTTCATAGCAATAAAATTTGTCGCCGCCGAGGTAATACGCCGCGCGGATTGCGCCCGACGAATATGCGCCGACGCCATTGAACATACTTGTGATCTCGTTGCCGCTTGCAAGGTCGTATGCGACAACGTCGACGACAGCGTCCTTTGAAAACACCGACGTCGCTTTTATCATACGCGTTGCGATAATGTAATTGTCGGCAACGATATACGACACGTCATAAGCCTTTTGCGCCTGCTCGTCGAAATAATAGGTTGAAAACTTTTTGCCACCTGCAACGGGTGACGCGGAATTGTTTGCGGCGTAAATCTGCCAGGAGTTATTGCCGTCCGAAAGTGCGTAATAGTCCTCCGACAACGTCATAAACATTTCGGACGTTTTTTTGGAATCGGCACTCACCGGAACGTTCAGCCGCGTGCCGTCGTTTCTGAAAAGTTCATATTTATTCGTGTCGGCATTGTACGCGCCGATAAATCCGTTTTCGACAAAAAAGTCCGCAGAATACACCGCGCCGCTTCCGATAAGGTTTTTCGTTTTAAGGCTGACGAAACCGTACCTGGACGAAGCGACTTTGCCGTTCTCGCCGAGGATGTCTTTCCTGACTTTCAACACGCCGTTTTCCTTGTCGTAGGCGTCGACGTACTCCTTGTACGTATTGACAGTGCCTTTTTCCTCGTAATACGGCATAAGCCCTTCGGGCAATGCAAACGAACGATCGTGGTCGTAATCGGCTTTTCTCACAATGCCGCCGTGCTGCACGTAAATATCGCCGTAAGTTACGGCGGGGGTTTTGCCCTTATTCTTATTGCACGCCGTAAGCACCGACGCCGCAATTACTAAAATCAATAAACTTATTAAAACTTTTTTACGCATAAAAAAATCACCCTGAACAAAAGTTCAGGGTAAATTATACCAAAGAAATGCTTTAATGTCAATTTTAACCGCCGTGTTATCTCTTTCTGCCGCGATTCTTGAACATAAATAAGCCCAAAACCAGACAAATCGCAATCGAAATACCCACGACAATCCAGAAACCGTACAGTTTCCCTTCCCACGGCACGCCGGTGTTCATGCCCCAGAACGCCGCAATCATGGAAGGTATCGCAACAAGCAGCGTCAGAATGGTAAGCGTACGCATGACGATGTTCAGGTTGTTGCTGATGACCGACGCAAACGCGTCCATCGTGCCCGACAGAATGTCCCGATAAATATTACACATTTCGATTGCCTGACGGTTTTCGATGCCGACGTCTTCCCAAAGGTCCTGGTCTTCCTCATAAAATTTCACGCCTTCGGTGCGCTGAATCTTGTCGATGACGAAACTGTTTCCGCGAAGGGACGTCGAAAAGTAAACAAGCGATTTCTCGATATCCAGAAGTTGGATAAGTTCCTTGTTTTTCATGCTTTTGTTCAGCTCCGCCTGAATACGGGTGCTGGTTTTGTCGATCTGGCGCAGATATTGCAAAAACTTCGTACTTGAAACGTACATAAGCTGCAACAAAAACCTTGTGCGCTTATACGTCGCGAAACTTTTCACGCGGTTCATAATGAAGTTTTGCGTGATGATATTTTCTTTCAGACAAACGGTAACGACGGTTTTCTGGTTTGAAATGAACGCAAACGGCAAGGTCGAATAAGTATAGTAGTCGCTGCCCTCGTCGTCTTCCATAACCGGGATATCGAAAAGCGTCAGAAGATTCCCGTCTTCGACTTCGATACGGGCGCGCTCTTCCTCGTCCAACGCGGCTTTGATATAGTCCTCGGGAAGCGCGGTAACGCGGCTCACGAGTTCGATTTCTTTGTCCGTGGGGTTTGAAAGGTTAATCCATTTTCCGGTGAGATCGACGTTTTCGACGCCGTTTTCGACGTCAAGCGACAAAAGCTGATTATTTTCGTCGGTATAGTAAATTTGAAGCATTTCTCCTTCCTCCAATACAAAATAAAAGCACGGGGACACCGCGCTCATCGTACAAGGAAAGAATTACTTACGCAAAAAGAACGGTGTCAACAATATTGTTTTGCTTTTTACTTAAAGGGTCGTCCATAGTAAATTATTAACACCTCGTGTTCAAAAAGATAATGAAATAATAACACTTCAAAAATTTTTTGGCAAGAAAAAAACCGCGTTTACGGAAAAAAAGAGTTTTTTTCAAAGAAAACCGCCGTATTTTTGCGAAGTTTTCCGCTTTAATCGCATAAAAAATCCCCGACGATTTGTCGGGGATATTGCGTTTATATTATTCTGCGTCGGGGTTTTGCCATTCGCCGTAGGCTTCCTGCTGAGTCGCCGCGTCTGCCGCGACATATTCCGCTTCCGCCGCCCTTTCTCTTTCAACCGCCGCTTTGTATTGGACGATGAATTTTCTGATGGAGTTTTTAAGAGTTTCGCGTTGAGCGGGCTCCTGGAATTTTCCGAAAGCAAGCACGAGAATGTTTGCCATTTTACGCATCGTCGCTTTGGAATAACCTTTTTCGATGGCTTCGTCAAGGACTTTTACGAACGGCTCGAACGGGATAACCTTTTTGGGTTTTTCGACGGGTTCTTCGACTTCCGCCGCGGGTTCTTCCGCAACAGGTTCTTCCGCAACAGGTTCTTCCGCAACGGGTTCTTCCGCAACGGGCTCTTCAACGTTGTCGTCGGCGAAAATTTCGTCGCGGATATCGTCAAGGTCTTCGTCCGCCATTTCAAGTTCCTGCGCTTTTTGTTTTTCAAGCTGATCCTTCTTTGAAGGAATAGGTTTGGACTGTTCGTGAATGATGACGTCGCGAATGCGATTTTCGATTTCGTACAGGCGGCTGTTGTCAACCTTGCGTTCAACGTGGCGTTGGAGTTTCACCGCGGTGTCGAGGTCTTCCAGCATCTGGTCTAATGCGGCGCCGGTCTTCTTCTCGGGCTTTACGAAAGCGTATGACAACATAAGAATAATCGGGAGCGCAAGCACCACGCAGTAAACCGTGATATCGACGCCTCCGGCGCTCTTGACCTGAACAAGCCCGTAAACCACGAAAACAAGTGCGAAAACAAGCAATGCGATTGCGGTCGAAATAAGCCCGACCTTAAACTTTTTGCCGGAATACTTCGCCTTTATCTTGTCGGAATCGACGTATTTGCTGGGATAATCGAAACGCGCGCCTTTGAACGCCTCCCAACCTTCCATAAAAGTTTTGTCGGTTTTCTCGTTGAAGCAAGTTGCCTCGAACTGTTCCAGATTACCGTCGTCGATAACGCCGGATTCGTTTGCGAAATTGCCGATTGTTTTGCAGGATTTAATGAACCTGCGTCCCGACAATTTTCCGAGAATGCCGCCGAATACGACGAATGCGATAAGCGTCAGCCCGAGTACGATAACCAAACCGCAGAAAAGTGCCCTTTCGGGAACGCTGAAAGCCTGCCAAAATTCCACTGTTGACAACAATTGAGCAACCATAAAACACATCCTTTATTTCGCGTAGTAAAACAATGCTTGTTACAAATCTATGCTATTATAACATAAAATTAGTTAATTGCAAATAATTACGCGCACTTTTCAGCAAAAAAATTACTTTATATCTATAAAATGCCCGGTTTTGAAAGAATATAACAGGATTTTATCAACTTTGACGTCGTAGGCTTTCATGACGGCGATTTTATACGTTTTGAGCTGTCGCGCGTACTTTTCTGCAAGTTTTTCGTCGGAAAGTCCCGAATATTTGAAGTCGACTATGACGTTTTCTTCGCCGAAAAACGCAAGGTCGATCGTGCCCTGCACCAGAATATCGTCGGACGAGTCGCCGCCGACTTCCCCCGCTTGCAACGAAAGCATGAACGATTTTTCGCGGATATATCTGCCCTTTATCCCTTCCTGAATGATGGGGCTTTGAATACACCTTAAAATACCGTTTGCGTCGACAAGTTCTTCGTCGCCGTCTTGAAGGACGCCGTTCTCGACAAGGTTTTTCAAAAGATAGTTTATCTCGCTCACGGTGTTTGTCGAGAAGTCGATGTTTTCCATGACGGCGTGGTACGCGATACCCGTGCGGCGATTATCCGACGACGGATTTATCATACTCGGCGTGAATCCCTCGTTTTCTTCGTCCCTGACAAGTCTGTTTATCTCCGTTACGGTATATTTCGGGCTTATACGGCTCGATTTTTCAAACGGATAAGCGAAATCAAGCACCTTTTTCAACGCATTTCGTGTTTTATCGTCTACATTTGACAGATAAAGTTCGTTTTTTGCGACTTCATTCGGGTTTTCAACGGTCGGCTCAACGAAGTCGATAAGCCCGTATAAGCCCCCGTCGATTGCCGCGGCGTACGTAATCAGGTCGGAAAATCTCGTTGACGAGATGACCGGCGTCGGGAAATCGAACTTCTTTTCAAGCGTTTTATTTGTCATTCCCGTGACGTAAATACGGTTTTTCGCGCGCGTCAACGCAACGTACAAAAGCCTTATGTTTTCGTCCGCTTCCCTGCGTTTCGCTTCCAGCCTTATTGCGGTATAGGCAAGCGAATCCGCCTTTAACCTTGTTTCCTCGTCAAAAAGTTTTATGCCCGCGCCGAGGGTTCTGTCAAAAACTATGTCGCTTTTTCTCACTTCGCCGCCCCAGCCTGCGTCACACCTTGCAAGGAATACGACGGGGAATTCAAGCCCTTTGCTTGCGTGGACGGTAAGGATTTTTACCGCGTCCGCTTCGTCGTCGGGGTTTGTGCAATCGTCGTCGTCGCCGTTTCGTATCGCCGCCGCAAAGGATTGCAAATCGGGATACGCCGCGCCGTCCGAAATAAATTTTCTGACCGCCGTCATATCGTCTTTTCCGTTTTCGCCGGCAAGGACGTATGCGTCGAACGCGGTCGTTCCAACCACTTCGTACAAGAAGTCTTTCACGCCGCAAAACGCCGCTCTTTTTCTTTCGTCCCACAAAAACGCCAGAGCGTTTCTGCATTTTTCCGATAGTTCGTCCTGACTCTCCGAGCACTTTTTCACGGCGCCGTAAACGAAATCGCTTTTATAATACTTCACGACTTTCGCGACGTCCTCGTCCGAAAATTTTCCGAAGTGCGACCTTAAAAACCCGACGAACGCGATATCGTCCAGCGAGTTATCAACCGCTTTTATAAAGCAGGAAAGTTCTTTTATATATCGTTTGCCCGCGCCTTCGATAAAGCCGTCGCTGGCATAAGGAATACCGTTGTCGGTCAGCGCGCGCAAAAATCCGTCCGAGCCGCTTCCCCTTTTTCTGAAAAGCACCGCGATATCTTTGTATTCAAGCGGCGAGTTGTCGCTTTTGACATATTTTGAGCCGATTATTTTCCTGATTTCTTCGGCAACCGCGCTGCCTTCCGTATAGCCGCTTATTTCGTCCAATGACGAGTTTCTTTCGTGCGACATTACGCTGTAAACGCCGGAAATTTCGGTTTCTTCGCGCGAAGGATCGTTTTTCACAAGCATAATGCGCGCGTTTTTCGACATTTCGCCCGTGAATCCGTCTTTTAAGAAAAGGCTTTCGTTTTTATAATCGCACCCGCCGTGAGTGAGCGTCATTATCCCCGAAAATACGCGGTCGACAAATTCCAGAACGCCCTTTTCACTTCGGAAGTTCGCGGTCATCGGCAGCGCGCGACCTTGCGACCTTCCCGTTTCAAACGACTTCTTTTTGTCGGTGAAGATTTTGGAGTCGGCGTTTCGGAAGGCGTAAATGCTTTGTTTGACGTCGCCGACCATAAACAGATTGCCGTCGGTGATTTTCAACAAAATTTCTTCCTGCAACGGGTTGATGTCCTGATATTCGTCCACGAACACGAGCGAGAATTTTTGTCTTATTTCTTCCCTGCGGGATTCGTCTTTCAGAAGTTTTACGGCGTATTTCGACAAGTCGGCAAAGTCGATTTTGTTTTCGCGTTTTTTAAGTCTTTCGTACTCGCGGTCGAATTCTTCGACGACGCGCATAACGACGCGCATAAACTCTTTTGCGTCGTTCACGTTATAATTTGTGTAATCGACAAAAAGTTTTTCGGAAAGATTTTCGATTATTTCGGCGGTTTTGTCGCGAGCCGTCGCGACAAGTTCCTTATCTTCGGCGGAAATTTTGGGTTTTCCTCCCCTGAAATTCGGTTTTACGTATCTTTCGATTATTTTTTTCGCGTCGTTTGCCGTGCACATATCCGAAAGTTTTTCAAGGGTTTCCACAGAATGTCCGAGTGCGGCGGCGTAAACAGGCGCGCCTTCGAGCGAGGTCACGTCAATCGTCCTTTTTACAAACGGCAAAGTTTCTGCCGCAAGGTCGCGATAAAAATCAAGGATTACTTTTCCGTAAACGCTGTCGGGGTTGTCGGTGACGCTTGAAAGCAGCATCGCCTTGAACTCGTCGGGACGCGGATTTATGGAAATCGCGTCGTAAATCTTCAACACGATTTCAGAAAGCGGGGTGTCGTCGACGATGCCCGATGCGCGCGACGCAACGCGGATAAAGTCTTCCGCCTGTTTTTCGTATTCGTCGTTCATCACCTTTTTAAGGGCGCGGCGTTTCATATCCTTGGACTCGGTCTCGTCCATTTGCTGCGCTTTCGGCGAGATTTTAAGGTATTCGAAATTTTCCTTGATAAGTCTGCTCAAAAAGGAGTCCATCGTGCCGATTTCGGCAAACGGAAGGTTGTCGATTTCTTCGCGGATTTTGTCGACGTTTTTGACGTTTTCGTCCTTTGCGACGTCGAACAGCGCGTTGATGATTTTCAGTCGCATATCCGTTGCCGACGCTTTCGTGTACGACACGACGAGAATATCCTTGACAGGCACTCCTTTTACGACGTCGTCGACGATTTTTTTGACCATGACCGACGTTTTCCCGCTGCCTGCCGAGGCGTACACGAGAACGTTGCCTCTTGCGTCAAAGACGTTAATTTGTTCGTTCGTCCACTTAGTCATCTTCGTTCGTCTCCTTCTCGATGCGGCTTTCGATTTTGCCGCCGTTTGCAAGCGTCATAAGGTCTTCGGGCGAAGATATTTTCGGGAAGCCGTCGCGGACAAACCGTTCGTCGCCCTCGTACGGACAAATATCCTTATAATCGCAGTAGCCGCACGCACTCGCAAGCGGAGACGGCGCGACGTTGCCGTCCAGAATTTCTCCGATCGCCTTTTCAGCAAGTTTTTCGGCGTACTTTTCAAACGCAAGGAACGCCGTATCGGACACAACGGTGTCCCGTTTCCACGTGGTGCCGTCGTTTTTCAGCGAAACGGGAAGAAAGTCGCTGCTTTCCCCCGCAGTCAGCGTGTTGTCCATCATCGAAATAATATCGGGATTGTTTATTATGAATCCGCTCATTTTGAAGCGGTTTTTGCCTTTTGTTTTATATCCCACCGAAACGGGTTGATAAAGCATACCGACGGGATATTTCAGATCCTTATTTTTCGCGGCGTCCATATATAAAACGGGCTGGATTTTTTCGCCGCTGTAAATGTCTTTCACCGAAAGATTTTTTGAGTAACTTTTATAGTCGATTATCGCGAAATACCCGTCTTTTTCGTCGATGCGGTCGATACTTCCGACAAGGACGTACTCTTTTCCGTCCTTTTTGATTTTAAGCCCTTCGAAATTCGCCTCGCCCTTCTTTCCGATTTTCGCTTCCGCAAGGTACGGCTTGAAGTCGGATTTTTGGAACTGCGCGGCGATTTCCTTGCAGATTTTCGCGCCTTCCTTTTTCACGCGGTCGAAAGACAGTTTGTTTTTCGCGGCGTCGAACTGCTTAAAATCGGGGGATTCGAGCTGTTCTTTCACGGCGCGGTCGCAAACGCTTGCGATAATCTCGTCCGTCGGGTTTTCGTAAGCCTTTTCTTTCACGAACTTTTCCATAATCGCGTGCATGAGCGTGCCCGTTTCAAGGGTACGAAGCACACCTTCTTCGCGCGGTTTCAGCCTTATGCCGTAGCGCAAAAACTGTTTGTACGGACAGGCGAAATACGTTTCCAGCTGGCTTGCCGAAAACACGCCCCGATCGAGCGACGTGTTGATTTTCACGCTTTCTTGCGAGTCGGACGTTTCAATAAGTTTTTCGACGTAAGATTTTTCTTCGTCGGGCAACAGCGAAAAGAAACTGCCGGCGTCGACTTTTGATTTTGCGGATTTCGACAGCAGAAGTTTGTATTTGCCGTTTTCGTAAGTTGCCGTGTCGAATGCGTACTCTTTCAACTCCTCATCCTTGGTCAACGCGTGTTTTTTGTCGGTGCGAACGGGTGAAAGCGGACTGCCGCCGACGGTAAAGTAATTCGTCATCGACGCGACAAACGCCGCCGCGCGCCCTTCCGTTCCCTTGTAATTTACGGGATACGACACGACGACTTTTTCGGGCTTTGTCAGAAGGGATATGAGTTCAAACGCGTTGTTTTTCACGCTCTCCTTCTTCGACGGGTATAAATCGAGCCCGTTTTTCAGAAGGCTTTCTTCTTCCTTTACGCCAAGCACGGCGGTATTTGCGACAGAACGCGGCACAAGTCCTTCGACCGCCCCGCACACGTACATTATTTTTATTCCGTCAAAGAAACTTTCGTTGCTTTGTCCGACGTAAACGCTGTCGAGATACATCGGCACAAGCGCGACTTTGACGTTTTCAAACACGCCTTTCAAGGTTTCCGAAAACTCATAAAGCGAGAAAGTCGTGTCTTTCAGCACAACCTGCATTTCGTCGACGATATCGACAAACTTATCGTAAAACTGTTCGGCAGCCTTGCTTTCGACGGTTTTGATTTCGTCCGAGACGGTTTCCGAATATTCCTTGATTTTTTCGTTTTCCAAAAAAGCGTTAAGCGCGGCGACGTATTCCTTGACGTCCTTTCCGTCAAGCCCCGAAAAAGGCGCGGTTACGTCGAATATGCGTTTTCTGACGCTTTCCGCCGCTTCGTTTTTGAATTTTTTGCAAAGTTTGTTTGAAAGCGCGTTTTTCAGCACGTAATTTTCAAAAAGTTGCACGCTTTCGTACCCTTCCGGAGTTTTGTAAAACAGCGGATTTTTGATAAGTGCATTGACGTCCGAAAAATCAAAGCCGTCGGACGCGCACCTGATTGCCGACAAAATATATCTTGCCTGCGGCGCGGACGAAAAAGGTATTTTTTTGTCAAGAAAATAAGGCACGTCGTATCGCGTAAAGACGTTTCTGACGTCGTTTTCGTAGTCGTCCGACGACGGCACGACGACGGCGAAGTCTTTGTATCTCAGTTTTTGTTCGATTACCGCGCGGCGAATATTTTTCGCGACGTATTCCATCTCGTCCATGATGTTTTTCGCCTCGATAATCTCAACTTTCCCGTCGGTTTCGACGGAAGGAAGTTTGGCGTATGAAAACAGGTTTGAAAGTTGTTTTTTGACGTTATCGAGCCCGACGAAAGCGTACGTCACGTCGTATGCGATATTCGCGTCCGAAAGCCCGCTTGTGAGTTTTTTGAAAGCGCGGCTCGGGTACAATCTTTTGTTTTTCGCGTCGTCTTCGGGCGCAATAAGCCCGACGGTCACGTTCCTTGCGTGGACGAAAAGACGGAAAATTATCTCATACTGGGTTGCGGTGAAATCGGGAAATCCGAAAATATAAACGTCGGCGTCCGAAAAGTCGTCGCCGATACCCGCAGAAAACGCTTCGAGCCGCGAGGTCGAATCAATAAACGATTTGTGCAGTATTTCAAGATATTTTTCGTAAATAATACCGACATCTTTCAGTTTTTCGTCGTCGACCGCCAACGTGTTTTCGGCATTGACGCCGCTGTTTCGAAGAGCGGTGATGACGGCGTACATTTCCCTGGGAAAAGTCACGTCGTCGACGTCCTTATAAACGGTAAGGTCGTTTTTCACCTCGTCGATTGCCCTTTTCAGCAGCATGACCGAGCCTTCGGGCGTCAGACACTTCCTGTTTTTCCCGCGCATTGCTTTCACGGCAAGTCGCATAAACGACGTAACGTCCACGTCGAACGTCGAGGTCAGCCCGAGTTTTTTTAATATATTCCTTTCAAAAGCAAGTGAAAACTTGTCGGGTACGATGACGATTTGCCTGCCGTTTCCGACGTTTTTTGCGATAAGCCGATACATATTGTCGGCGGAAAAACCGAACGTGTTTGAAAGAATGAATTTAACGCTCATAATCAATAAATAAAATAAGGTATAAATATATATTAATTATACATTACTTTTATCGTTAAAGCAACGCGCGCGCACAAAATACTTTATATATGCTTTGCTTTTTTTCGGAAGTATGCTATACTATCCGATATGAAAAAGGTTATTCTTGTTATTTTAACGGTAATTATTGCGTCGGTTCTTGCGTTTTCGCTTACCGCGTGCAACAGCAACGTCGCGACGGACAAACTTTTGCGCCTTAACTGGTGCGACGGCGGCTTTACGGAAACGTTTACTTATTCGGTATCCGGGAAAGTCGGCGAAACGCTCGTTACGGGCACGCTTACTCTCACCATTAAACCCGCCGGAAGCGGCTACGTCATCGAAAGACAACAAACGATGGACGACGGCACAACAATTAACGGCAGCGTCAGTTTTTCGAAATCGGGCAGTTTCCTGCCGTCCGAAAGCGTGCTGACCACCGAAAAAGGCGGCGTCAAGACAACGCAGAAAGTCGTCTACGACGGCAAAAAAGTCAGGTTTTATCAGGCGGACGGCGACACGATTCCCGAAGGAACGGCGGCATCCGAACACGATATTTCTTCGCCCTACTACGACAATATGCAGTTTTACACGATTATCCGCGGCGCGAGTTTCGACAAAAAGTTCAACCTTGCGTTCAGCACTTTTGCCCCGGGTGAAAACAACGTCGTGAAACTTCAATGCTCCCTGGGCGCAACCGAAAACAAGGGATACACGATCGGCGGCGAAGCAAACTCAACGGATTGTCAGGTCGTATATATCGCCCTTACTTCCGCCCCCGTTTCGACAAATCGGGCGTTCCGCGCGTACTACGCAAAGTCGGAAATCGCGCTTTCAAACCACTACAAACTCAAACAAACGCTCGTGGAGTTCGTGGAAGGCAATTTCACCTATACCTTAAAAGACGCGTCCGCAACCAAGGCATAATAATTTCATAAAACGAAACGCCTCGTCGTATATTTATTGTATGGCGAGGTTTTATTTTGCCCCGAACGGGCTTATCGTTGCAAACAACGCGTCGCACGACGCGCCTTTTTCGATTGAACAAAACGACGGCGCGATTATGCTTTTTGCCGCAAAGGAAAATTGCGAAAACGAAATATACGTGCCGTCCTATGCCGTCATCGACGTGAAAAACACCGTGCGGGTTTACGGCTCGGCGCAACTTATCGACTGGCAAAACGGCGCGTACGACGTGATTATCGAGCCGCAAAAGTACTTTGAATACGCCCCGCCCGTACCTATCGCGCAAAACTCGACGACTTATAACGGCGACGAAGTAATCGTAACGATATATAAAGACACGAAAACCCGTGCTATTTTCGAGTGTTCGGGCGGCGTAAAGACGGTGGAAATCCCGCCGCTTTCTTCCCCGAAAATTTCCTTTTCCGAAACAAAGGAAGGACTGCTCTTAGTGATTTCGGGAACCGCTAAAATACAATACGTCCTCGTCATGCTTTTTGACGGCGAGTTCCGAAAACTGTTGTCGGTCGAAGCGGACGACGTGTCGTTTTCGTACGCGGGAGTAATTGCAACCGAATATCTGAAAGACATGCTCTCCCGCGTGAAAACCACGACGTATTCGTTTTCGGGCGCGGTGGTAAAAAGCAAAACCGAGTTTTCGTATCTTCAAGACCGCGTTTATCCCGACGAACTTATCCCTTATTTATTTTTGGAATCGCTTGCCGCGAAAGACTTTGAAAGAGCGCCAGCGTGTCTTGCGCCGGATATCAGGGAAAGCCCCGAAGTTTTTTTGGATTATTTCAAGCCTTTTGACGAAATTTCGCCGATAAAACACCAAAACGCGCAAAAAATAAGCGACCTTAAAAAAGTCGCTTTGATTTCTTATTCAGCCGAGCCGATTATCACGCCCCGCGTGTTCGATTTCACGGTAAAAGACGGATTTATAACCGATATAAACTGATTACTTTTTCCTGCTTCTCGATCCGCCGAAAATCGCGATGATCCTGAGCATTTGCAAAAGTGCCATCGCAAAACTCATGACGTAAGTCATGCCCGCCGCGCGAAGCATTGCGTTGACCTTCTTTTCGTCGCGGGCGTCGATAACGCCGTAATCGACAAGGTTTTCGCCCGCCCTCCTCGACGCGTTAAACTCAACGGGAAGGGTGATAAGCGTGAACAGCGCGTACAATGCGTAGCACGCGATTCCCAGGAAAAACAGTATGCTCGACGCGGGATTCTGGCTTAAAAAGATTTCCAGCAGTATGCCGATGAGAAGAAGAGGCACAGCCGCTTTCGAGGTAACGACGCAAGCGGGAACAAGCGCGCCGCGAAGTTTCATCGGCGCATAGCCTTCCGCGTGCTGTATCGCGTGTCCGACCTCGTGCGCGGCAACCGCAACCGCGGCGATAGTATTGCCGTCGTGCACTTTCGGCGACAACGAAACGACGTTGGTTTTCGGGTTGAAGTTGTCGGTGAGATTCCCTTCGATTCTCACGATTGCGACGTCGAAAAGCCCGTGTTCGTCCAGAATTTTTCGTGCGGCTTGCGCGCCCGTAAGCCCCGAAAGATTGTTTTCCTTTGAGTACTTTGCAAACCTGAACTGAACGACGAATCCTGCGATCAGCGTCAGCACGACAAGCGGGATAATTGCAATTGTAGTATATAAATATAAGTCTTCCATACTTATATTATACAATAATAAGCGCGCGTTTTCAAGCGGCTACGACACGTTTTTAAGCTCCCCTTTCAATTTTTCGACAAGTTTATTTATTTCGTCCTGACTGATTGAAAGTCTGTCCGCTTCTTCCATAAGTTGTTTTTCGGCGTCGGTGGCGTCGTCGGTCAGTCGTATCCCGAAATCTTTGTTGAGAATAGCCTCGATTTTCAAAGACACGTCGGTAACCGTGCTTTCGACGATTGCGGCGTCGGTATCGAAGCCGTATTTCCTTTTCAATTCGTCGTACGCGCTTGTCCATTTCGCCTTGAAAATTTTCAGTCTTTCGGTTTCCAGCGCGTATTGAAGTTTCATATCCGTTTTGATGTCAAACGCTTTTTTCGTCGCGACGGCAAGCACGTTCTTGACCTCGTCCTCGCATTTTTTGTACTTTTCGACTTCCGACGCAAGTCTTTGGTTTTCATCTTTCAACCCGTCGACGAGCGCGACCTGCGCTTCCAGCACCTCGATGCGCCTTGCGTCTTTTTGAAGTCTTTCGTCGACCTCGCATTTTTTGTAACCGTTAAGTTCCGTTTTGAACGTTAAATTTTTTTTACCCACAAAAAAACCTCCGTGGCTATATTGTAACCGACGAAGGTCTTTTGAAGTTTTGAATTTTTTGTCGAAAAACGACGATAATTATCTGTTTTTGCTGTTTTTCGTGAGCATTTTGATTTTGAGATTATAAAGGTTGTCGGAAAGGTCGACCTTGTATTCCTGCGTGTTCACCGTCCTTAAATACTCGGGATAAAAATGCGCGATTTCGTTGTCGGCATATTTTGCGATTTCTTCAAGCGACGGCAGTTTATACACTTGTTTTCCGCCCTTGAACACCGTTACCATCAGTTCTCTCACGCTGTATTTTTCAAACGTGGTTTTCTTCCACGGGTATTGCGGGTGGAAAATCGTCAAAGGTTTATCCGTGTCGATTTTGTCCTTTTTGAGCGCGATAAGGTCGGCTTTTGCAAAGCCGTTTTCGTCGTAAATCCTGAAAATCTTTTTAAGCCCCGGGTTGGTGATTTTCGCCTGGGTGTCGGACAGTTTGATTTTCGGCACGAGTTTTCCGTTTTCTTCGATTGCACAAAGTTTGTAAACGCCGCCGAGCGAAGGCGCGTCGTAACTTGTGATAAGGCGGGTGCCTATGCCGAAAAGGTCGATTTTCGCGTCCTGCGCTTTCAGACTCAGCAAAACCTGCTCGTCGATGTCGTTTGAAACGCAGATGATGCAGTCGGAATGTCCCGCGTCGTCCAGCATTTTGCGCGCTTCTTTGGAAAGATACGCAAGGTCGCCGCTGTCAAGCCTGATCCCGAGAGGTTTATATCCTTTTTGTTTGAGTTCGTCAAAGACTTTGATTGCGTTGGGTACGCCGCTTTTTAAGGTGTCGTAAGTGTCGACAAGCAGCATGCACCCTTCGGGATAAAGTTCCGCATACGCGCGAAACGCCGTCAGTTCGTCGGGGAAAGACATAACCCAGCTGTGGGCGTGCGTGCCTTTCACTGGAATACCGAACATTTGTCCGGCAAGCACGTTCGAGGTGCTTCTGCAACCGCCGATATACGCTGCCCTTGCGCCGTAAATGCCTGCGTCGGGACCTTGCGCGCGCCTTAAACCGAACTCCATAATTTTCGCGTCGGTATTCTGGCAAAGCCTTGCCGCTTTCGTCGCGATGAGCGTCTGATGATTAAGCACGCAAAGTATCGCGGTTTCCAGAAGTTGCGCCTCGAAAAGGGGCGCTTTGATTGTCAGAATGGGCTCATACGGGAAAACAATCGTACCTTCGGGCACGGCGTAAATATCGCCCGTGAATTTGAAGTTTTTCAGCCTTTCGATAAATTCTTTTCCGAAAACGTTCAGCCCGTCGAGGTAATCCAAATCTTCCTTGTCGAAGTGCAGATTGTTGACGTAGTCCACGACTTGTTCAAGTCCAGCACACATTGCGTATTCGAGCTTGTTTCCGCCACGATAAAAAACGTCGAAGCACGCCTCGTTGTCGGCGATGCCCTCTTTCAGATATCCGTTCATCATCGTGAGTTCGTAAAAGTCGGTAAGCAAGGTTAAGTTTCTCATATTTCTCCTTTAATCGTCGGAAGCGAGCATTTCCTCGACTTCCAGCGCGGCCTTATCGTGGTCGAGTTTTTTAAGTCCGTGTAAATAATACCAGATACCCAAAGCGGTGAACGTGGGTATAACTATGACGCAGGCGATTTTCGTTGACAAAAGTCCGTCCACGCGCAAAAAGTCAAGGATAAGACGAATCACGCAGTACCATACGCCGTAAAAGAAAACGAGCGCGCCGTTTACTTTGTTTTTGCGCCACAGACAATACGTCAAAATCGCGCCGATGAAATTATAGACCGATTCGTAAAAAAAAGTCGCCTGATACCAACCCGCCCCGTTCACGGCGTGCGCCGCGTCGATATAAACCGAAAACGGCAGCCCGAAAAGTTTCTCGTTGGTGACAAGTTGTCCGTAGGCTTCCTGATTGCAGAAATTACCCCATCTTCCGATTGCCTGACACAACAGCACAATCGGTACAAGCATATCGAGTATCGTGCCGAGTTTGATTTTTTTCCTTTTAGAGAAGATAAGCGCACCCAAAACGCCGCCGACCATACCGCCGTAAATGGTGATACCGCCGTCCCAGATCGCGATGCAGTTTACGAAGTCGTCCCACGACTCGATGGGGAAATATCCGTATTCCTTATTGTTTGCAAATACGTAAATCACACGCGCGAAAACTATGCCCAGCGGAATTACCCACAGGAACAGTTCCAGCGTGTCATCGGAAGAAATGCCTTTCTTTTTTGCCATGAAAATAAGAATGATAAGGCCCAGTACCATCGCGCACGTGATGATAAGCCCATACCACCTTACTTCAAGATTCCCGATGCGGAACGCCACGGGATTTATATTCATAAGAACGTCGTATAACATCAGAATTCGACGCGACAAGCGCCCTCCTGTCTTATTGAAAGTTTATAAACGTGCTCCGCGCCGAAAACTTCGCTCATATGCTCGACGTATTCGTGCGTTTCCGCCTTTTCGACAAAAGCGATAATCGTCCCGGCAAAGCCGCCGCCGTGCACACGCACCGCTTTCACGCCCGCGACGTGTTGCGAAAGTACGATACCCAAAGGTATGCGCTGAACCGTATCCTCAGGAACGTAGCAGTTTTGCAGAAGTTTGAAACTGCTGTCGCCGCTTTCGCCCACGATTTTATAAAAAGCGTCGGCGTTTTTCATATTGATTGCGGAAACCGCCTTGTCGACGCGCAGATTTTCATCAAAGAAGTGTATCGCGCGCATAATCGCCCTGCCCGAAACCTCGTTTTGCAGCGCGGGTATCGCGTCCAGAAACTTCTGATAATCAACAAGCCTTAAATACTTTTCCGAAAACTTTTCGGAAACTTCTTCCATTTCCGCTCGGATTGCGGCGTAGTCGGAAGTAAGGTCGGCGTGATTGCCGCCCGTATTCGTGATGACGATGTCGGTGTCGGTGAACGGATACTGCACGCCGAGCACAAAGGGATTTTCAACGTTTTCGAAATCGATCATCGAAACGCCGCCCAAAGATATCGCCGACTGATCCATAAGTCCGCACGGCTTTAAGAAATAAACGTTTTCCGCATATTGCGACGCCTGCGCCTTTTTCATTTTCGACACCGCGCCGTCGTTGTAAAGCACGTTGAAGATTTCGGCAATCAACAGTTCAAACGAGGCAGACGAAGAAACGCCCGCCGCCGCAGGAACGCACGAAGTAACGCTTGCCGTGAATCCGCCGACGTTGCAGCCGTTATCGACAAAGTATTTCGCAATGCCTTTCACAAGGGCTTTGCTGTCGCCCGCCTCGCTTTCGACGAAAGAAAGGTCGTCAAGGTTTTGTTCAAACGGGGCGTATCCTTCGGAATTGATTCTGACGATATTGTCGTCGGTTTTCGTCACGAACGCAAGCGTGTCGACGGAGATTGCCGCCGTAAGCACTTTTCCGTGGTTATGATCGGTGTGGTTGCCGATAACTTCGATCCTGCCGGGGCTTGAAAAGAATTCCCCTTCCGCAAGGTTGAAATTTTCAACGTGGGCAAGGTAAAGATTTTTGTATCTTTCGGTCTGACCTTCCGCCGAGCCGTAAAGATGGGTTACCGTTTTTTCAAACTCCGACGAACAAGTAATTTCGTCGATTGACGTGATTTTTTGCATATTACCCGTAAATCCGTTGCATATTTCCCCGAATTACATTAAAATAAATTTGCTTTATCGGGAATAACGTTAAAGCGATTATAACACAATCGTATAATAATTGCAATTATTATAAGGAGTTTTGACGATGACAAACGATATTAAAGTTGTTATTGAAGAGTTGCTTTTTTACGCAGGCAAAAACCTCGATATGTACGAGGAAGATTATATTCTGAGAAGGAATAACCTTCTGGACCTTCTGAAAGTGGACGCACCCGCGGACGCGCCCGTTGATAACTGCCGTCCTTTGCAGGAAATTCTGGACGACGTCAACGAATACGCAGCGGAAAATCATCTTGCCGAAGAATGGGAAAAAATCAACTTTGAAACCCGCGTCATGGGGCTTCTTATGCCGATGCCGTTTCAGGTTATCACCACGTTTGAACAACTTGCCGCAAGCGATCCCGCGCTCGCGACGAAATACCTTTACAACCTGTCCGTCAACAGCAATTATATAAGGAAAGTCGACATCGACAAAAATATCGGTTGGAAAGTCGCGAATCCGCGCGGCGATATTATGATTACCATAAATCTCAGCAAGCCGGAAAAAGACCCGAAAGCCATTCTCGCCGCGAAAAACGCGCCGCAGACCGCATACCCCAAATGTATGCTCTGCAAGGAATGCGTCGGATTTTCGGGAAACGCCGCACGCCCTGCCCGTCAGACGCTCAGAACAATTCCGATTATCCTCAACAACGAGGTATGGCATTTCCAGTTTTCGCCCTACGTATATTTTGAAAACCACTGCATCGCGCTTTCGGACGAACATCGCCCGATGCACATCGACGCCGATACCTTTGAAAGAATGTTCGACTTTGTGGAACTCTTCCCCGATTACTTCATCGGCAGCAACGCAGATTTGCCCATCGTCGGCGGCAGCATTTTGTCGCACGACCATTATCAGGGCGGCAGTAAGGTATTGCCCGAAATGAGCGCGCCGTCCAAAAAGTTTTTCACCCACAGTTCCTTTGAAAACGTCAAAGTGTCGATTGTCGACTGGTACAACAGCGTGATCCGCCTTGAAGGAAAGGACAGGAAAGAAGTGAAAGAACTTGCCGCGCATATCCTCAAATGCTGGCGCGAATACAGCGACAAAAACGTCGATATTTCCGCAAAGACAAGAAACGAGCCGCACAACACCGTTACGCCGATTGCAAGGTTTAACGACGAAAATCATTACGTAATCGATATGATTTTGCGAAATAACCGCACAGACAAGGCTCACCCGTTCGGAATTTTCCACCCCACGGAAGACCTGCACAACATCAAAAAAGAAGGCATCGGAATTATCGAGGCGTTGGGACTTTTCATTCTTCCCGGCCGTCTGTCGTCCGAAGCGCATGGTATCCGCGATATTCTTACCGGCAAAACCCCGCTTGACTTCAAGGCATTGTCAAACGAAAGCAATCCTTTGAGCAAGCATATCGGCATGATCGCGCAACTCGCAAACGACTTCGGCACAAGTCTTACAGAAGAAGAAGCGGCAACCCGCGTCACCGATTACATCAACGACGCCTGCGTCCGTATTCTCGATTGCACGGCGGTGTTCAAGCACGACGAAAAAGGTGAACAGGCGTTCGACCGCTTTATGACCTACTGCGGATTTTAATATGAAACTCTGGATAAAAACTTACGTCGGCGACAAAATCACAAACTCGATAGTTTTGTCGAAAAAAGGCGTTTCGCGCGACGTTTTCGATGAAATGCTGAAAGAAGCGGTTGACGCTTTCGACCTTTCGACGCCCGTCGTATTGTCGCAACACTTTCACCATTTCGCAAATTACAACAGCGTGAAATTTCTGCCCCGCGACTTTGTGGAGCCGGTCGATTTCGACAAGCTCGTCGTGGAGAACGTGAAAGAAGACTGATTACTTAAAAACTAAAGGGACTGTTTACAGTCCCTTTTTTTACGCTTTAATATTCTTCGACGATTTCCGCAAAGTAAAAATTGTGGTAATCGGGCTTTTCGCCGTATGCTTTTTTCACGAAAGGCGAAATCTCCTGTCCCGAAAAATCCATGACCTGCAAAACCTTACATTCATAATACGCCCCGCACCCGTCGATAACGTAGGTGTTCACTTTTTTTGCGAGCGTGATTTTAAGGTTCAAATCTTTCACCTTATCGCAATCCCTTCCCGACTTCGTGCCGCAATACAAAAGTTCCTTTTTGTACTTATCGCCGAAAGGTACGCATAACGTGAATTCCCGTTTCTCGTCGATAATACCTTTTGTGAATCTGCTGTCGCGCACGGGGACAACCGCAACTTTTTTGCCCCACATTTCTCCGAAGAAGCCCCAGCTTGCGGTCATAACGTTCGGTCTTTCGCCCGCGACGACGAAACAGCCGTGCATTGTATAGTTTTTCAGCATTTCTTCCGCATTTTTGAATTCTGCCATAAATATCTCCTTAAAAGTGTTGTCAAATTAAGTTTTTTGTGTTATAGTGCGTTTGATGGTTTTCGGAAAACACATCAATAAAAAAACCGAGGTGCTTTGTGAAAAGGATTCCCGTTAAAAAAATCGCTTATTCCGCCGTGGTCGCGGCAATGTATTTCGCGCTGACCTTATTACTGCAACCCATATCGTTCGGTCCCGTCCAGTTCAGGCTGAGCGAAGCGCTTGTCATGCTTCCTTATATTATGCCCGAAAGCATTCTGGGGATAACGATAGGTTGCGCCGCCGCAAACGCGTTTTCGACCTTCCCCGTGTACGACGTGATTTTCGGCTCGCTTGCGACGCTTATTGCCGGCATACTGACGTCAAAGATTAAAAACGCCTGGCTTGCCGGGTTGCCGCCGGTACTTCTCAATGCTCTTGTGCTGCCGCTAATGTGGTATCTTCTGGGCACGGATGCGGCATATTGGGTAAATCTTATTTCGATTACTCTGTCCGAAGCGGTCGTGATATTCTTCATCGGCGTGCCGCTTGTTTTGCTTATCAAAAAGAAAGTGCCGTCGCTTGTGACGAGGAAGGCTTTTCTTGACGAAACCCCCGCCGACGAAACGAAAGAGAACTGACGCATTTGTGTCGGTTTTTTTTGTTATCACAATATATTGTAAATTTTCAAAAAGCGCGTATTTTTGCTTACCGTTCACGCGCGATTCGTGCTATACTTTCACTTACCGTTTATTATACGCCTTTGTAACGAAAATTACAAGGTCGATTTTTTTTGAAAGGGTTATAAAAATGTCGTTTTGCAAGTTTTCAAGCGATTATCTGATGGAGTCGTTCACGCTCGTCGATAATCTTTTTATGAATGAATATCTGCCCTATGCCGAAGAAGGGTACATAAAGGTATACCTTTATGGGTTATATCTTTGCACAAATCCGTCGGGACGCGACAACTCGGTTGAAAGTTTCGCGAAAGTCCTTGATATGGACGAAGATAAAATCCTTGAAATCTTCAAGTATTGGCAGGATCAGGGGCTTTTGGAAATCATTTCCGTGAACCCGCTGGAAGTCAGATATTTGTCGATAAAAGGCGCAAAACAACCCCCGAAAAAGTACGCTTCGGGGAAATTCGCCGACTTCAACGTGGAGGCGCAACGACTTTTCAACACCCGTCAGATTATGCCCAACGAGTATTTGCAGTACTACGACGTGATGGACAGCACGAAAATTCAGCCCGACGCAATGCTTATGATTATCCAGTATTGCATCAACTATAAGGGCACGACCGTGCGCTATCCTTACATCAACGCCGTTGCAAGAAACTGGGCGCGCGAAGGCGTAAGGACTGTCGAGGACGTGGAGGCGAAACTCAACGAGTTCAACTCTCTTGACGAAGATATGCGCTCTCTTATGCGCGCTCTCGGTCGCCGCGGTTCAACCGATATCGAAGAAAAACAAATGCTTGTCAAATGGACGAAAAACTGGGGCTTCGATATGCCCGCGATTCTTTTTGCGGCAAAACAATGCAAAAACAAAGGCGGCTTCAAAAAACTGGACGCCGTCCTTGACGAATATTACCGTCTGAATAAGTTTACCGAGTCCGAAATGAGCGAGTACGTCAAGGAGCGCGAACATTACCACGACCTTGCCGTAAAAATCAACCGCACGATCGGCGTGTTTTACGACAGCCTGGATTATATTATCGAAACGTACGTCAGCCCGTGGCTTTCAAAAGGCTTCGACGACGACGCCCTGCTTGACATCGCGAAATATTGCTTCACTTCAAACGTCAAAACCTTGCAGGGTATGAACCTGACCGTAATGCACTTTTATAAGGAAGGCTGCATTACGTCCGAATCCATACGCGATTACATCGACAGACAAATCCAGAACGACGAGTTCATCAAAAAAGTCCTGTCGCTTGCCGGGACAAACAGGTTCGTTTCGCAAAACGACCGCGAATATTACCGCGTCTGGTGCACCGAATGGGGTATGCCCGACGACCTTATTCTGTACGCCGCGGAACTTTCCGCAAACAGCCGCTTCCCCCTGCAATTTATCAATAAGCAACTTGCAAAGTGGCACGACGCGCACATAACCACGCTGGAACAAGCCAAAAAATCGGCAATCGCCGTCGAAAATCCGAAGTCGTCGGCGAAAAACTTCACAGAACGCGAATACACCAAGGAACAACTTGACAGCATCTTCAAAAACGTTCCTGACATCGAGGAATACGACATATGATGAAAAGCGGAAAAATCGTCCTTGCCGTTAAGGACGAATACAAATTGAAACACGACCGCGCGGTCGAGGTCGCCGACAATAACCTTGCCCGCGCAATGGAAAACGACGATTTCAGACGCATAACAAAGGAACTTTCTTCTCTGAACTTCGACGTCGTATTAAAACAGGCGAGAAAACAGGACGCGTCGGACAAACTTCAAAAAATAAAACTTCTTGAAAAGGAGCGCGCCGCAACCCTTAAACGTATGGGCATGCGCGAAAGCGACTTTTTGCCGAAATTCGACTGCGAAACGTGCAACGACACGGGCGTGCTTTCGGGCAAATTCTGCGATTGTTTCAAAAAGCGTTATTACGAAATTTTATGCGATTATCTCGGCATCGGGCAAATCCGAAACGTCACGTTTTCCGACGTGGATTTTTCAAAAATCAAGGACGCGAAACAAAGAAAAAAGTTGGAGTCCAACTATAAACTTTTCAAAAAATATTGCGACAAATATCCTTCCGTGAAATATAAAAACGCCCTCATAATGGGCGGCACGGGCGTCGGCAAAAGTTATCTTATGTACGCCGTCGCAAACGAGTTTATGAAAAACGGATTCAGCGTTTTGTACGTTTCGGCAATCAAACTGAATTCCCTTATGCTGTCGTACCACACGTCGTTCGTGTCGGAGCGCGACGTATACCTTGCCGACGTCATCGACTGCGACCTGCTTATCATAGACGATTTGGGAAGCGAGCAAAAAATCAAAAACGTTACCGACGAATATCTCTTAAAGATACTTGACGAGCGCGAAAAAGCCGATAAACCCGTGTTTGTGACAACAAACCTCAACGAAGAACAACTCAAAAACTCTTACAACGAGCGCGTTTTCTCACGACTTTTCAACGTGAACAAAACGATTATTTCCAACATTGACGGCAACGATTTAAGGCTTTTTTAGTATTTCGTCGGAAACTTTCATTGCGGACGCAACCGCCCACATTATGTTGTATCCGCCCGAAAGCCCGTCGATATTGAGAATCTCGCCGCCGACAAAAAGATTATTAACGCCCTTGATTTCAAGGGTGTTTTTATTTACGCACGACGCGTCGATACCGCCGCTCATAACCTGAGCAAGCGACTTATCGGAAACGCCCGTGATTTTGATTCTGAAATCGGAAACGACGTCGGCAAGTTTATTAAGATTTTCGTCGGTCGCTTCCGCACTTCCCTGTATGCCCGCCATATTCAGAATCTGTTGCGCGATCATCTTATGGAACGCGCCCGAAAGCAGTTCCCCGACGTCACCGGAAAATTCTTTCAGCCTTTTCAGTATCAAAAAAGTTTCGTTTTTGTTTTCATTCAGAAAGTTTAACGAAAGATATGCGTTTTTCGGCGCGCCGAGACGCGCATAGTATGCCGAATTATTGAACGTCGCAATGCCTGACAGTCCGAACGACTTGAACAGCACCTCGCCGTATTCTTCGTGTACGACTTTGTTATTAACGATTAAGCCGACCTTTGCCTTTACCCTGACGCCGTTCAGCCCTTTGATGTACGTCGTGTCGGTTGAAAGCGGCGCAAGCGACGGCGTGAACTTTCTGACGTTTGCAAAGTCCGAAAGAACGCCCGTGGAATCGTATCCGAATCCCGCGTTGCTGCCCGTCGCGAAAAACACGTTTTTTCCGTAATAATCGACGCCGCCGGAAACCTTGAACACGTCGTTTTGTTTCGAAATTTTAGTAACGAGTGCAGACGTTTTGACTTTCACCCCGTTTTTTTGAATCGCGCGGCGATATGCGTCAAGCACGGTGTTTGCCGACTCCGACAGCGGATAACCCCTGCCTTCTTCGTCAAACCGCATAAGCAGTCCCAAACTTTCAAAAAACCGTTTGATTTCAAAAAAACCGTACTTTTCAAACGTTGCCGAAACGAAACTCTCGTCGTTATATTTTCCGACGTCGAAGTTTTCGTTCAGGAAATTGCACTTCCCCGCTCCCGTCGACAGCAGTTTTTTGCCGATTCTGTCGTTTGCGTCCAGAATCAGAACGCTTTTGTTTTTAACGCGGGCGGCAGCGGTCATTCCGCCGATACCGCCGCCAACGATAATAAGGTCGTAAACTTTCATAATTCAAAAAAATTCCCCACGGCTTTCGCCGTGAGGAAGTATGCTTAATATCGATTAAGCGGTGTATTCGACGATCGTGTACTTGGTGCCGAGTGCCGCCTCGAAAGTGGCTTTGTAGCCTTGTCTTACGCTGATCTTCGCTCCTTCGGTTGCGGTGAAGATGTCGCCCGTGAAGACGGGAACGGTCTTGCCGGTAAATCTTACTTCGAGACCGGTCGCGCAAAGAGCGAAAGCGTCCTCGCCGACAGTCTGAATATTTTCGCCGAATTCGACGTATTCAAGATCCGAGCAGCCATAGAATGCCGACGCGTTAAGTTCGACAAGCGACGAAGGAAGGATAACCCTTGTCAAAAGCGAGCAGCCGCCGAATGCCGAGTAGCCGATCGTTTGCAGCGTTTCGTCGGATTCAAACGTGAGCGACGTAATGCCGCGGCAGCCGTCGAATGCCGAGTCGCCGATTGCGACGACCGATGACGGGATCAAAACTTTCTGGATAAGCACGCAACCGTTGAACGCGTTGCTGCCGATGTATTCGATGCCGCTTGACACAAACGTAATCGCCCTTAAACTTATGCAGTTTCTGAACGCGCCGTCTTCAACCGCCGCGATTCTTGCGGTGATATCCGACAAGGTCACGCAGTTTCTGAACGCTTCTTGACCGACGTAAATGCTTGCGTTTGCGCTCATAGTGACGCTCTTCAACGCTTTTGCGTTTCTGAACACGCCTTCTGCGAATCTGGTCACGCCGCTAAGGTTAATCGTTGCAAGTTGTCCGCAGTTTTCAAACGCCGATACGCCGATGGTGTTGACGCCCTTAGTGGTGTTCACGTCGACGTTATTAAGGCTTGTGCTGCCAAAGAACGCTCTGTCGCCGATTGTACGAAGCGCGGCGGTCTTTGAGTCTGCGCCGTCCATCGTCGTGAAAGTAGCAAGCGCCGTGCAGTTTTCGAATGCGGAGTTGCCGATACGTGCGATGAAGTACGGCAGAGTTATCGTCGTCAAAGACGTGCAATCCATAAACGCGCCGTCGCCGATTGTCGTAACAAGACCTGCCGGGTCGTATGCCGCCGCGGGTGCAGGATCGGTGCCGCCTTCCGTCGTTTCGGGCGTAATGAATTTCGCATTTGCGACGAAGTTTACCGTTGTAAGCTTCGTGCAGCCCTTGAATGCGTACGAGTCGAGCGTGCCGAGGTTTTCGGGCAGATTGAGCGTTACAAGCGCCGTGCAACCGCTGAAAGCGTAATCGTTTATCGCAAGTTTCACAGCCATATCGTCGGTTGACGTAAAGGTTGCGAACGTGATCGTGTCAAGGTTTTTGCAGTTCGCAAACGCATATTGCCAGATTCTTGAAATATTGCTGCATTCCGACAGGTTGATTTTCTTGATTGACGAACCTGTGAACGCGCTGTCCTTGATTTCGGAAAGCGACGCGGGAAGCATTACTTCCACAATGCTACTATTGTTTGCAAAGGCGAAACTTCCGACATATTTAAGGTTGGAGAAGCCCCTAAGGTCGAGCGCTGCATATTGCGAATTTTCAAACGCATACGGCGCAATCGAAACGACGTTCGTATTAGGTGTAATAGTGCCTCCTTCGCTCTTAGCGGAATACAAAACTTTGCCGATGACAACGAGTCCGCTTGTAGTGTTGAAGAAGTCCGTTTCGTGGAACGCTTTTTCTTCGATATCGACGACGTTCTGGAAAATACCAACCGAGTTGATTTTGGTCTTATAGAACGCCATCTTCTTAATCGTTTCGACGCTCTCGCCGTCAGAAACAATCGAAAGCTGGCTATCTGCAAACGCGCTCATCGCAATTGTCTTAATGCCGCCAAGGTTGACTCTTGCAATCGACGAGTTCGCAAACGCTCTTGCCGAAACGTTGTCGATGGGTGCATTGCTGAAATCTACAACCGTAACGCTCGTCGTACCGTTGAACGCGTCTACGCCCAGTTTTTTGAGCGCGGTGAACTCAACCGTCGCGATGCCGCTGTTTCTGAACGCGGCGTTGCCGATAATTTCGACGCTGCCGAGATTTACTTCGATGCTGCCCGTGTTTGCAAAGGCATAGTTGCCGATTTCCGTCGTGTAAGGTTTATCGCCGTTTGCGGTTGCAAGCGTAACTTTCGTGACTTGCGATGCGTTCTGGAATGCGTAGTCCGCAATCGCCGTAGCGGTGTTGGTAACGACGATTTCTTTCAGTTTCTTGGGCAGATAATAGGTAACGCCGCCCTGTTCCGCCTTATACCAGTTGTCGTTTTGCGGGTTTACGGTCGTGAACAGTCTGCCGAGCGGGATTTCTGCCGAATACGCAAGCTTTGTAAGGTTGTAGCAGCCTTCAAACACATTATCGCCGATTTGTTCCACGTTGTCGGGAAGCGCGATCGTCGTAATCTTGACGCAGTTACGGAACGCGCCCGCGCCGATGACAAGCCCTTTGAAGTTGCCTTCGAACACGATTTCTTCGATATTGCTGTTTGCAAATGCTTCTTCGCCGATGGTCTGAATGTTGCCTTTTATCGTAATCTTTTTGATAAACTTATTGTTTTTGAACGCGCCGTCTTTTATTGCGTGGACTGCGTCGTCGAAGTTTATCGTGAATTCGGTTTTATAGGAATTGCCCTTCTTCGCCTTGTTTTCATCGATGCCGACGATGACGCCGTTTTCGATGACGAAGTATTCGATGGGAACCCATTTTGCGGTAAGTTTGATACCGTTTTTAATGAATTCGGGATCGGTAATCGTTTTGTAATCGACACTTGTGCCGTCCGCGCCGGTGTACTGAACTTCGCCGTACCACCAACCCGCAAAGGTTTTTTCGGTGGGCGCGCCTTCGGGCACTTTGAGTGCCAGCGGTTTGTTGAAGTCGACGTTCACGTTTTCGGGAACGACAACCGATTCGGGTGCGTCGCCGCGGTCGAACGTAACGGTTACGGGTTTATAGTCCAGAATCGCAACGTACGCGACGTCTTGTTCCTGCACTTTTACTTTAAGTTGATTATTCTCAACTTCGCCTTCCGCAACGTCCACGAGTTGTCCGTCCGCAGTCAGACGTTTCCAGCCTGTGAAGACGTAATAATTGTTGTCCGAAACGCTTGCCGTAACGCTGAATTCGGCGTTGTTGTCAAACGGCTTCGTATAGCCTTCAAGGTCGTAGTCTTCGGTGCTTCCGGTAAGTTTCGTCCAAGCGCCCCAACCCGTGTCGATATTGACTGTGCCCATATCCGCGTCGGGCATTGCGATCTTTGATTTCGCCTTGTAAATCGCGATATGGAACTCGTACGGCTGCCATTCTGCGGTGAGAGTTACGTCTTCCGTGAACGCCCATTTGCCGACAAGAATTTCGTTTTTGTTGACGTTGTATTTCACGACGTAAGTTTTTGTACCTTCCGAGTCAAGATAATACCAGCCGATGAAGCGTTTCGTCCCGTCGTTTGACAGTTTCGGGACGTCGGGGATCGCGTCTTGTCCCAAAACGACGTCGGAATTGTATTTCACGACGAACGTCTTGCCGTAGTTGTCAACGGTGTCCACGAGGGTTACGTTGATGTCTTTCGGGGCAAATACTGCCGTGAAGGTGATCGTCTTATTGATGGCGTGCTTTTCGTCGATATTGTATTCAACGCTCTTGTTCGCGCCGAACGGGGCATATTCTTCGCCGTTCAGAAGCCAGCGGACAAGCGTATAGCCGTCTTTCGGGTTTGCGGTGAACGTCGCTTTCTGGTCGTAAGGCCACGCGTCGTTGCTGCCCGTAACTTCCTGCATCATTGAGTCGTCGTTTGCGTTCACAACGAGTTTGTATGTGACTGCGTTGAATTTTGCAACAAGATCGATATCTTTTGCAAAGTCGAACGCGTGGACGCCGTTGCCGTTTTCGTCAACGACTTTGATTTCGTTGCCCAGGTCGTCGGTATAATACCAACCTGCGAACGTCGCAAAAGGTTTTTCAACCGGGCGACTGCTGTCGGTTGTTGCGCCGATTTTGTTGCTTATAAGCTGTTCAATCGCTTTTTCGGTCGCGCCGAAGTTTACGCCGCCGATAAAGAGTTCGGTTTCGTTGGTTTTTGCGAATTTTGCGCCATTTGCCTTATCCGCTTCCGAGATTTTGAGCGTGATCGAATATGTATTGGTTGTCCATTTACCGAACACGGTGATGTCTTCGCGGTCAATGACGTTTACGTTGAAGTCCCATTTATATTCGGTTTTCGAGCCTACTTTGATTGGTTTGCCTTCGTCGTAAACGGGCAATCCGTTTTCGTCAAGGCGGTTGTAGATTTCGGTCGCTTCGTCAGCAAGGCGCGCGCCCGATTTATCGGTCAGATAATATTTCCCTTTATACAATACGACTTTTTTGCCGTTTTCGTCGACGTATGCGAACCTTCTGTTGCCGTTTTCGTCCGCAAGGTAGTACTTATCGCCGACTTTCACAAGGATATTGCCGCTGTCTTCGTCCGCATCGACAATTTGTCCTTTATCGTTTCTTTTTTCTTCCGAGTAATAATACCAGCCGTCGAAGGTGTGTCCGACGTACGTGGCGATGCTCGGCGCGGTGGCTTTTTGTCCCTTTGCGACGTCGGAAATCGTTACCCCGGACTCGTAATTACCCTGAATCCTTATGACGCTCACGTCGTATTTCGGTTCAAGATATACGTTGATTTTGTAAACAGCGGTGACTTTGCTGTCTTCCGCAACCGCTTTGATATAGTAAACGTTGTCGCCGTTTTTAAGGTTTACGACAAGGTTTGTTGCGTCGTTATTTATGGTCAGGCTGCATTCTTCGTCCTTCCATACCGAATACGTGGTTTTCGGGCTTGCCGCTTTTAACTTTCTTAAAACATCGGTATCGAAGTCGAAACGCGACTCTTCGTGCGCGATTTCGTTATTTGCGCCCGTGACGTATCTCCAAACGCCGTTATCGACTTCCTTTTCGCCTTCTTTGGTTTTGATTTTCACTTTTTCCTGCGTGAAAACGCCGCCTTTAAGTTCGGCTTCCGTGGATTTTCCGTTGGGCGTCCAGTGGGCGTAAATTTTGACGTTTTGGGTGATTTTCGTTGCGAAATCGAATTTTTCGTCACCGTCTTTTTCGACAAACCAGCCGACGAAATCGTATCCCGCGGGACGGTCGTCTTCGGTAATTTCATACGCGCTGACCGTTCTGCCCTGTCGCACCGTGACGTTGGTGAAAGCCACGTCTTCTTCGCCGGATTCGGGATAGTTTTTCATGAAAGACACCCTGAAAGACGGCGTGGTCGGGGCGGGACCCTGATCGGTACCGTCATCGCACGCGACGAGAAGCACGGACGTGCATCCGATAAGCAGTACGAGCGTCAAAAC
>ERZ1026894.97-NODE-97-length-65721-cov-41.045168_pt1 | contig 65721 bp, 91 predicted proteins | sample MGYA00380177_ERZ1026894 | MGnify/ENA primary metagenome ERZ1026894 (study PRJEB33269, sample SAMEA4719813) | human gut metagenome | biome: human-associated habitat; feature: organic feature; material: feces | place: Cameroon | collected 2013-10 ... | reverse complement strand
CCTCCTCAAAATTTCTCCGGAGGGATTTTTCAGAAAAGCAATCCTAAACCATAGTAGCGTTTAGACGAGCTTACAAGGCTCGATACGGTGTTCGCAGCCCACCATTGTCATATATCTCCTTTCGTATGATAGAGTCAGGCTTTGTAAGTTCCTTTAAACGCTACTGAAAGTATGTGCAAAGAGCACAAAACATTATAGAAAGAGGTGAAGTATGTGCTATATGTAAACACTGATGGGTCTATAAGTTTAACTCGTGGAGATACTGCTAGGCTATCTGTTGCGATTTATAACTCATTAACCGAAAGCGATTACGATATGCAGCCAGATGATACTTTAACCCTAACGGTTAAGAAGAGTGTCAGGGCTGATGAAATCGGTTTTCAGAAAGTATCTCACGGGGCTAACTCTTTCAAGATAGATCCGGTAGATACTAAAACCCTTTCTTTCGGTAAATACGTATACGACGTACAATTATCCACTGCCAATGGGGAAATATACACAATTGTGGAGCCCTCTAAATTTGTGATCATGGAGGAGGTGACTTGACGATGGCGTATACCGAAGGACAGCAAGGAACCGTTCGAGGGACTGTTATTACAGAAACTCGATTGAAAGGAACCATGACCGCCCCTAAAGTATTTTATGAAGGCGGCGTATCTAATCCAGCAACCAAAGAGGAGTTAGGCCTGATCAAGGTTGGCAATAACCTGACCATTACAGAAGACGGAACGTTATCAGCTGATGTCCCAACCAAAGTAAGTGAACTCGACAACGATGCCGGTTACATCACTGCAGCTGATATTCCAGTCGAGTCAGTAAACGGTAAGAGCGGCGAAGTAAACCTAACTGCCGAAGATGTCGGAGCGATGTCTTCTGATGTCAAAATACCTTCTGCCACATCTGACCTTACAAATGACAGCGGTTACATAACTGAGTCAGCATTAGACCCCTACGCAAAGTCTTCGGAACTTCCGACTAAGACATCCGACTTGGCAAACGACTCTGGATACATAACTGAGTCTGCGTTGGAACATTACGCAAAGTTTGCAGATCTGCCAAGCAAAGTAAGTGACCTCGACAATGATACCGGTTATATCACTGAATCAGCATTAGATCCGTATGCAAAGTCGACGGATATTCCGACTAAGGTAAGTGATCTCAATAACGATGCTAATTATATTACCTCAGGTCAAGCGCCGGTTCAATCTGTCAACGGTCAGACTGGCAATGTCATCATCGATGAACCTGATCCCTATGAGTTGCCTGTCGCATCCTCGACTCAACTAGGCGGTGTTAAGCCTGACGTTAAGTCTACTGACATGACAACCCCCGTTGGTGTTGATGCCGAGGGTAAACTGTGGGTTCATGCTGTTGCAGACATCGAGTCTATCGGCGCAGATAAAGTCATGTTCAGTGGCAACATGGTATTCACTGAGCCGTTCGGCAAGTACAAACTGAGCGGCGGTAAGGTTACCATTCCGTCTGACGGCAAGAGTTGGAAAGGTGTACTGCTTGATGCATTCAGCGAAGATAAGAATCCGACCATCACTCAACCGAGTATCGGGGTTAGCAGTACCACTGCCAAAGCATATGAGGTTGGCACAAGTGTGACTCCTGCTTATAGCGGCTCGTTTAATGCAGGTAAATACGAGTACGGTCCTGCTACTGGAGTAACAGTCACGACATGGTCAGCGACCAATAATGTGACGGATGAGACGAAAACAACTCAAAGTGGAACATTTGCAGCATACACTGTGTCTGATGGATCGAACTATAAAATCACTATCAGCGGTACATACACCGATGGTGCGATTCCTATAACGGCGCTCGAAGCCGAGTACCTTTCCGGGCAGATTAAAGGTGCGACGAAAACAGCAACCACTGGCGCAATCAGCGGGTATCGTAATAGTTTCTACGGAACGACTACGGATAAATCTGCTGCAACCACTAACGCTGTTATTCGTGCTCTGGCACAGAAATCCAGTAAAGCATTAGCCAATGGCAATTCTTTTACTGTTAATATTCCTGTCGGCGCGCAACGAGTTATCATTGCATATCCTGCCACATTGCGTGATGTTACATCTATTAAAGATGTTAACGGACTGAATGCTGATATTACTTCTGCGTTCGCTTCCAGCACTGTGAGCGTAAACGGTGCAAACAATTACACGGCTATCAACTACAAGGTATACACTCTTGACTTCGCTAATCCTAACGATACGGCGAATAAGTATACCGTTACCATTTAAGAAAGGAGGTCAAACATGGCGATTGCAAATTTACCTAAACTGAATTTTAGTGTTCCGCTGTCTATGACTGCGGCACTTCCAGTTGAATTCAATGCATATTTTAGTAGCTATGATGATGCGGTAGCGGCAGCTCAAACTGCTGAGGCTCCGGGTTCATCTAGCACCGTTTATTACTATGGTCAAAAGATTGTAGTAGTTAGCGATTCGTCTGCTGACCTCTATATTATTCAGCCCGATAAAACGCTTAAAGCTGTTGGCTCCGGTTCATTATCGGAGGTCCCGGTAATGAGTACCGATACTGTTGGTGGAGCTAAGCTGGGCAATGGACTGAAAATAGATGAAAACAGTGTGCTATCAGTCGATGTGGCAACCGAAGCAGAAGCTGATAACACCAAACCGATCACAAGCGCAGCGGTCAATACCCTGGTTGGTAACATAGATGCGCTGCTATCAACTATTTAATTAAGGAGAGAATGAATTATGGCCACTTCAACTGAAATTACCAGACTTCAAAATGCTAGAAACACAATTCGCGATAAACTTATTGATCTCGGCTTAGCAAACAGCACCGCTAAGCTTGACACACTTGCTGATGCTGTTGACGGTATAGTTAATAACGGTGCCGTATCAGCGGAAGTAACAGAAGGCGCTGCTTATACGATTCCGGCAGGTTACCACAATGGTAGTGGTACTGTTACGGGTGTTGCAGGTGGTGGTAACTATACCTTACAGACTAAGGAAATAACACCTACCAAATCACAGCAGAGTGTTACACCTGACGCCGGTAAATATGGTCTTAGCTCGGTTACGGTTAAGGCTATTCCGGATGCTTATCAGAATGTCAGCGGCGTAACTGCTACTGCTGCAGACGTCCTGGCGACCAAGACCATCGTTACTGCAACCGGCGAATCCGTAGCAGGTACAATGACTAACAACGGTGCCGTGTCCAAGTCTCTTGATGGCACTACCACATCTTACACTGTTCCGGCGGGTTACCATAATGGTAAGGGCACGGTCTCTATTTCGACTGAAACCAAGACCGCAACTCCTACCGAAGCTGCTCAAGACATCGCTCCGACGACCGGAAAAGTGTTGACCAAAGTTACTGTCAATGCAATTCCGACCAAATACGGTGACACTACTGATGCTGACGTAGCAGCTGGCGATATCCTGACAGGTAAAGTTGCCATCACAAATGTTGAAGGTGTAGCAACCAAGATCACAGGTACAATGGCTGACAATGGCACGGTTACTGAAACTCTTGATGCCACTAAAGACAATCAGAGCATGACTATCGCAGCGGGTAAACACTCTGGTTCTGGCAAAGTAAACATCGTTCTGGAAGAGAAATCTACAACTCCTACTACGGCGGCTCAGACTATTACTCCGACCACGGGTAAAGTATTATCAAAAGTTACTGTTAACGCGATTCCGTCTAAGTTCGGTGATACGTCTACTGCAACCGGTGCTGCTGCGGATGTCCTGGCTGGTAAGATTGTTCTTGGTTATGACTCCAAAACTGGCGCAGCTATTAAGCTGACAGGTACCATGGCTAATAACGGCGCAACCGGCACATCCATCGATGGCTTAACCACCACATCTTACACTATTCCGGCTGGCTATACTACCGGCGGTACTGTCACTCTGACCGACGCAATTGAGACGGCCTTGGCTGCAATTTAAGGAGGTGCGCCAATGAGCGTACAGAATGAAATCGATAGACTCTCAGATGCTAAAGCGGCTTTGATAACGTCTATCGAGGGGAAAGGAGTCACGGTCCCTACAGACGTCAAAATGGAGGATATGGCTGCCTTAGTCGATTCGATAGACACAGGTATCAAAAATTTTGCCATTACCGCTACAATGACTAGTCTAACAGATGCGACAATCACGGTAGACAAGACCCTCGCTGAGATCGAAGCGGCATATCAAGCAGAAAAGAATCTTTCTTGCCGACTCGTGATACATGGTAGTACAGGAGGATGGCTAAAGCTTCCTAATATTGAGCGGTTTACGAGCGATGGTCGATATCTTTTTAGCGGTATGGGTATAGTGTATTTTGCAGCAAATACCCCAAGTTATGTGCTTGTTTACTTAACGATATCAAGCAGTGGCCCAGTCTTCAATTTTAAAGAGATTCCAGATCTGACTAATGCAAATGGGGTGAGCTTCTAATGGCAACTAACTACTTAACCAATGATACAGACCTCAAGACTGTAGCTGATGCTATTCGGAGCAAAGGTGACACAAGTGCAGCGCTCGTTTATCCAGATGGGTTTAAGTCTGCAATAGCAGCACTTCCGGAACCTAAAGAAGAACAAACCAAAACAGTTACACCGACAGTTGACGGCGTCACTGTAGAACCAGATAGTGGCAAGGTTTTATCTAAAGTCACGGTTAGCGCTATACCGACAGCTACGCAAGCGACTCCGAGTATTTCTGTTTCTGGTCTAGGTCTAATAACGGCTAGCGCAACTCAGAGTGCTGGCTATGTGTCGGCTGGAACCAAATCTGCGACACTACAATTAGATAAGCAAGCGGGAAAATTTATAACCCCGACAACCTCTCAGCAGACTGCTGTAACAAGCGGGAAATACACTACCGGTAGCATTTATGTTAACGGAGACACGAACCTTGTATCTGGGAACATCAAAAATGGCGTGAGTATATTTGGTGTTGAAGGCACGTTTGCTCCGACCCCTTCAGAAACTTGGGTACTGAATGAAACAATTGATCGTTCTACAATAGTTTCAGAAAATCCAATTTATATATCTTATATCTCCAATGAACAAACATTTCAATTAATTTACATTGGGGATGGGCTTTTAAGTTATGTAACTGATGACGAGGCGCTTGATGTATATGAGGGGGGAGGGGCTGCAGGATGGCTGGATCAAGCCTATCGTAAGGTCACTTTCACCACTGCCCCAACGGGAGATTTACTTACATGGCTTGAATCCAACGCTACAAAACAAGCATCCGATACCGCCATCCAGCCATCCAAGGAACGGACTATTATCTCCAACGGCACTATAACCGTGAGGCCTGATTCACCGTATGACGCGATAGGGGAAGTCAGTGTGACAGTGAACGTATCCGGCGGCTTCCCGAATGGGACGAAATGGACGCAAAGTAATATAACGTCTGGTTCTTTTAGTTCACTCTATAATGCAAATGGTGTATGGGTTGCTGGATCTAATTACGGCAAAGGTCTTTACTATTCTACAGATGGACAAACATGGACGCAAAGTAATATAACGTCTGGCGGATTTTCTTCAGTAGTCAATGCAAATGGTTTATGGGTTGCTATAAGTAGAGAGACAGGTAGCGGCAAAGGAATTTATTATTCTACAGATGGACAAACTTGGACGCGGAGTAATATAACGTCTGGCGTATTTTCTTCAGTAGTTAATGCAAATGGTTTATGGGTTGCTGGAGGCGCCTATTCTGGTACAAGTTATACTGGGTTTTATTATTCTACAGATGGAAAAACTTGGACGCAGAGTAATATAACAAGTGATGGCAGTGGCTCAGTAGTCAATGCAAATGGTTTATGGGTTGCTGGATCGAGTTCAAGTAGCCGTGGGCTTTATTATTCTACAGATGGAAAAACTTGGACGCAGAGTAATATAACGTCTGGCGGATTTCCTTCTTCAGTAGTCAATGCAAATGGTTTATGGGTTGCTGGATCTAATTACGGCAAAGGTCTTTACTATTCTACAGATGGACAAACATGGACGCAAAGTAATATAACGTCTGGTTCTTTTAGTTCACTCTATAATGCAAATGGTGTATGGGTTGCTGGATCTAATTACGGCAAAGGTCTTTACTATTCTACAGATGGACAAACATGGACGCAAAGTAATATAACGTCTGGTTCTTTTAGTTCACTCTATAATGCAAATGGTGTATGGGTTGCTGGATCTAATTACGGCAAAGGTCTTTACTATTCTACAGATGGACAAACATGGACGCAAAGTAATATAACGTCTGGTTCTTTTAGTTCACTCTATAATGCAAATGGTGTATGGGTTGCGGGTAGTAGTTCCAGTAAAGGCCTTTACTACTCCGTCTCTTGGGAACCGTCATAAGGGAGGTTAAAACATGATTATAATTCAACATAGCAATGGCGTTGTAACGGATATTCTTCATTGTTGCGACGATGCCACTAATGAAAACATTAAAGTTGTAGCCTCCGTTCCTGAGTATACTCCGCAGGAAGGCTATAATGGAATTTTAAAGTATGGAGAAAATGGTCTGTATTGGGACTACGAACTCGCAGAGGTATCTAATGATATTTCTTCCGAAGAGCTCCAGACCATGATCGAGGAGGTGCTGTGATGACTAGACAAGAAGCAGAAAAGTTCATCCAGTCTATCGTCAAACTCCGCGAATCAGCGGCCGATGAGCAAGCTCTTGAAGCAGTTGCCGCTTACCCGGCTTGGCAAGCGAATAAGTCATACGTTACCGGCGATAGAATTCGTTATAATGACGTTCTCTACAAGGTACTGCAAGCGCACACGAGCCAAGATGATTGGACTCCAGATGCCGCAGTATCGCTTTTCGCAAAAGTTCTTATCTCTGATCCAAATACCATTCCCGCATGGGTACAGCCTGATAGTACGAATCCTTACCAAAAAGGCGACAAAGTTACTCATAGCGGCTCCACTTGGGTTTCCACAATTGACAATAACGTATGGGAACCCGGAGTGTATGGCTGGGAAAAAGCATAACACCACAATTCAAGAAAGGAGACGACAGCAATGGCAAAAGTTAAGGGTTCTCCTGAACAGCCGAGAAAAATCAGACCGGCCTTAACCCCAGAAGCAAGGGAGAATCAACTAATAGCATTAGCTGTCGATTTAGTAGAGCGTCGGCTCTTAGAAGGTACGGCCTCCTCTCAGGAGACAACGCATTTTCTCAAACTCGGTTCTATGAAAAACCAGTTAGAAATGGAGAAGCTTAAAGAGGAGAACAAGCTCCTACAAGCTAAGACCGAGGCTCTTCAATCTGCTAAGAAGACAGAAGAACTCTTCGAAGCAGCAATCAAGGCTATGCGAACTTATAGTGGAAATGGTGATTCGGATGAGTATTAGATTATATTCTGAAGTTATCACTATTCCCACATTTGAAGATCGTTATGAATATTTACGGTTAGACGGAAAAGTCGGTCAAGAAACATTCGGTCACGACCGTTATCTTAATCAAATACTTTACACATCTCCACAATGGCGACATTTCCGAGATGAGATAATTATTCGGGATAACGGCTGTGATCTAGCATGTGAAGGCTACGAAGTTCGCTCATTTCGAGATAGAGATGGGAAGCTATGTAGACCAAAAATTCTGATTCATCACATTAATCCGATTACGGTGGATGATGTGATTAATAATAATTCATGTGTCTTTGACCCTGAGAATGTGATATGCGTAACACACAATACGCATCTCGCTATTCACTATGGCGACAGAGATTTACTGTTTGGATCTCCGATCGAGCGGAGCAAAAATGACATGTGCCCCTGGAGGCATTAAAAGGAGGTATTTATATGGAAGAAAGTATACTGACATCTATAAAGAAATTACTTGGTATCGCTGAGGATTACGAAGAGTTTGATCAAGACATAATCATGCATATCAACACAGTATTTATGATCCTGAATCAGCTGGGAGTCGGTCCTAGCGACTGCTTTAGTATAGAAGATGATTCAGCTATATGGGAAGATTTCACCTCTGGCAGTAAAAGTATCGAGCCCATTAAGTCATACATATACCTCAAAGTCCGTTTGCTGTTCGATCCTCCGACTAGTTCCGTTGTAACCGAAGCCATAAATCGACAAATAAGCGAACTAGAATGGAGACTTAATGTTTCCGCGGATAAGGGGTGATTCAAAATGAATGATAATGAATTAATGCATTACGGCATCCTCGGAATGAAGTGGGGCGTTAGGCGTTACCAGAATAAAGATGGCGGACTGACCGCCGCCGGTAAAAAGCGGTATGATCGAGACGTTCGAGAAAACAATGCTAAGAAGAAAGATAACCGTATAAATATTGATGGACCTGATCCGCATCGTTGGGTTAAGGAAGATACCAAGCGGCGAAAAGAGGTTGTCGATAGCACATCGAATGCCGTTAAGCAAGCCAGTCAGATTTTGGACAAAGTGCCTAAGAAACGTAAGAGTATGGATCTTAGCAAAATGTCAGATCAGCAGCTTAGGGAACGCATAAATCGAGCCAACCTCGAAAAGCAGTATACCGATATGTTTGCACCGGAAACGGTGTCGAAGGGTAGGAAGTATGCTAAGGCGACTCTTGATACTGCCGGCACAGTTTTAGCTATAGGCAGCTCAGCGCTCGGTATAGCGTTAGCTATTAAAGAGTTAAAGGGGTGATTTAAAATGAATGAAAATGAGCTCATGCACTACGGCACATTAGGTATGAAGTGGGGGCAAAGGAAGGCTGTAAAGTTATCGAATAAAATTGATAAAATCAACAGAAAAGAAGATAAATACCGGGATAAAATATTGAACTCGCGATCGAACAATCGTTCTAAATTAGAACAGCGATATGATAAAAAAATACAAAAAGCCGAAAACAAAGGCGACAAAAATTTAATCAAGGTCCGTAATGAAAACAAAAAGAAGGTCCTTAAAGATTTCGATATGGGAACAAAATATGTAACAAAAGCTTTAAAGATCGGTCGCGAAAATAAAACTAAAATTTTGGAATTAAAAAAGAAGTCAATAAATGATCCGTCGATTAAGGAAACCGAATCATATCAAAAAGCTAAATTATGGGCAAAGTCACAGAAATTATCAGACACTTTTTATGGAAAGGCTTATACGACTTTAATGGAGTCAACGTATGTAGCAGCTAACAAAGGTCGATCATGGACCAGAGGTCATGTCTAAACAGGAGTTGAACTAAATGGCATTATCAAACACTGCCGTGCCTAAATATTACGGCCAGTTTCGTGATGCCGTAATGAGAGGCGAAATCCCGATTTGCAAAGAGATCGAGATGGAGATGAATCGAATAGATGACCTCATAGCTAACCCTGGCGTTTGGTATGATGATGAAGCTATTAATGGCTTTGTCGAGTATTGCGAGAATGAGCTGACCTTAACCAATGGTGAGGATCTTCATTTACTCGAATCATTTAAACTCTGGGCTGAGCAAATATTCGGTTGGTATTACTTTGTTGAAAGAAGTATATATGAGCCGTCTCCTGATGGGCACGGTGGACACTATGTTAATAAAACGATAAAGAAGCGACTGATTAAGAAGCAGTATCTGATTGTCGCTCGTGGTGCAGCTAAATCAATGTATGCATCATGCATTCAGAACTTTTTCTTGAATGTTGACACATCTACGACACATCAGGTCACGACTGCACCGACTATGGCGCAGGCTGAAGAGGTCATGTCGCCTATTCGAACCGCTATCACAAGAGCTCGAGGACCGCTGTATAAAATGCTTACTGCCGGTTCGCTACATAATACCACTGGCTCGAAAGCAGATCGTGCTATGCTGGCTAGTACTAAAAAAGGAATTCAGAATTTTCTGACGGGTTCGCTTTTAGAAGTACGTCCTATGTCAATTGACAAGTTGCAGGGTTTGCGAGTGAAGGTCGCTACAGTCGACGAATGGCTTTCAGGAGACATACGCGAAGATGTAGTCGGAGCGCTGGAACAAGGTGCCGCCAAAGAGCAAGGCGGTGGTTCTAATGATGACTACTTAATAGTAGCAATTAGTTCAGAAGGTACCGTCCGTAATGGTAGCGGCGATACAATCAAAATGGAGTTAATGGACATTCTTAAGGGCGATTATCCTAACATTCATACTTCCATTTGGTGGTATAAACTCGATTCCATAGATGAGGTTTCTAATCCTGAAATGTGGATTAAAGCCAATCCGAATCTTGGTAAAACCGTAACATATGAAACATATCAATTGGATGTGGAAAAGGCTGAAAAAGCTCCGGCAGCCAGAAACGATATTTTAGCTAAACGTTTCGGTATTCCGATGGAAGGCTATACATATTACTTCACTTACGAAGAGACACTTCCGCAAAAAAGAAAACGCGATTATTGGCAAATGCCATGTGCGCTGGGAGCAGACCTTTCGCAAGGCGATGACTTCTGTGCGTTTACATTTATGTTTCCATTACCTAGTGGCGCTTTCGGAATTAAGACTCGAAACTATATCACTGAGCTAACGCTCATGAAGCTGCCACAAGCTATGAGGGTTAAGTATGATCAGTTCATGAATGAAGGTAGCTTAATAGTTATGCCGGGAACGGTTCTTGACATGATGCAAGTTTATGACGACTTGGACAACCACATTACGCAATGCGAGTACGATGTTCGGTGCTTCGGCTTTGACCCGTATAATGCTCGTGAATTCGTGGAGCGTTATGAAAAAGAAAATGGTCCGTTTGGTATTGAAAAAGTTATACAGGGCGCACGAACCGAATCCGTTCCTTTGGGTGAGTTAAAGAAACTCTCTGAAGAGCGGATGCTTTTGTTTGATGAGCAGCTCATGCAATTTGCAATGGGTAACTGTATCACGCTTGAAGATACCAATGGCAATAGGAAACTTTTAAAGAATCGTAGGCCCGATAAAATCGATGCTGTTGCAGCTATGATGGATGCTTACGTTGCTTTCAAACTCAATAGAGAAGCTTTTGATTAAGTGAGGTGAATAGTATGAATGATAACGAATTAATGCACTACGGCATTCTCGGTATGAAGTGGGGTAAGAGAAAAGCCTCATATAGCTCTACCGGAGTAAGATCTGCTTTAGCTAGAAGATCGAATGACAAAGTTGATAAGAGTTTTAAAAACTGGAACGAAAATGCAAAGAAAAAGACTAATGCTATTGAACTCGGTAAAAAAGCGACTGCATCAAGACTGGCTTATGAAAGTAATAAATCCGATAAGGGTCTTAAAAATCAATATAAACAGGATAGTAAAGCTTATAAGAAGGCGCTTAAAAGTAACACCACTTATCGAAAAGGACAAATTAAAAGAGAAGTAGGTTCTGATCTTTCTAGAAAGTATCTTAGCGAAGCTAAAAAAGTTAAAAAACAAATGAGTGTCGATCCGTCAAATAAACAACTTCAGAAAAAGTATAACGATTTGATGAGTAAACATGACGTTGAGAGGGCACGAGCTAGACGCGCTCCTGAAGTGGCTGCTAAGAGATCTAATAGAAAAGCATCATTTAAGCGAACCATGACAATGTCCGCTAAGGCCGCCGCTGGTACCGCTGCTGTCGCCGCGGGAGCATACGCAGTGAATCGATATCTTAACAACCATAAGGTCACTTTGAATGGAAAACGAGTAACCATTGGAGCACAAAACATAAGAGATGTAGCAAGCGTCGCCAAAAAAGCTAAAGATTTCATGGGCTACGTTTACTACTAACCGAAGGGAGAATTCAAAATGGGTTTAATGGATAGACTCCAGCGTGGCTGGAATGCATTCAGGAACAGAGATCCTACATATGGTTACCGGGATTATGGTACCTCGTACACTAATCGACCGGATAGAGTTAGATTCACTCGGGGTAATGAGCGTACTATCGTCACATCGATTTATAACCGAATAGCACTGGATGTGTCAGCTGTAAGTATTAAGCACTGTAGACTAGATAAGAACGAAAGATTTGTTTCAGTAGTTGATTCTGGTCTTAATACGTGCTTGAACTTAGAAGCCAATCTCGACCAGACAGGCCGGGCATTCATACAAGATGCGGTTATGTCTATGTTTGACGAAGGATGTGTGGTATTAGTTCCGACGGATACCTCAGTTAATCCAACTACCACTAGTTCATATGATATTTTGTCAATGCGAACTGGTAAAGTACTGGAATGGTATCCAGCGCATGTAAAAGTAAGGGTTTACAATGAACGAACTGGTAAAAAAGAGGACATAACCGTTCCTAAAAGCACAGTAGCGATTATTGAAAATCCGTTATATGCGGTGATCAATGAGCCTAACTCAACGATGCAGCGTCTAATAAGAAAGCTCAGCTTATTGGACATAACGGATGAGCAAACAGCTTCTGGAAAACTGGATTTGATTATTCAACTCCCGTACATAATTAAAACAGAAGCAAGACGTCAACAGGCGGAGCAACGCCGTAAAGATATAGAAATGCAATTAGCAGGTTCTAAGTATGGTATCGCATATGCAGATGGTACTGAACGTATCACCCAGTTGAACCGTTCTGTCGAAAACAATCTATTAAAGCAGATTGAATCCTTAACGAGTACGCTATACAGCCAGTTAGGGATCACTCAGGCTATTTTGGATGGCACTGCAGATGAGAAGACAATGCTTAACTATAACAATCGAACTATTGAGCCTATTGTATCGGCTATCGTTGATGAATTGAAACGAAAGTTTCTAACCAAAACCGCTAGGTCACAAGGTCAGTCGATCTTATTCTTCAGAGATCCGTTCAAACTTGTTCCAGTTAACGACATTGCGGAAATCGCGGATAAGTTTACTCGAAACGAGATACTCACATCGAATGAGATTCGACAAATTATTGGTATGAAACCGTCGGATGATCCGAAGGCTGATCAGCTTGTAAACAGTAATATCAGTCAGCCAGAAGGTGACCAACAGATGATGGAAGAAGTGCCGGCTGAAGGTGAGGAAATTCCTGAAGAGGAAGGCCCTTCGTTAGCAGACACGCCAATAAGTGATTTGATCTAAATAATCTTAATGAAGGAGGAAAATCAAAATGGGCAATTCCAAATACTCAGATTGCGACTTTTCGGGTTGGGCCACACGTAATGACTTGCTTTGCGGTGATGGTCGAATAATCAAGAAAGACGCATTCAAGGGTAATGATGGTAAAAAAGTAGCTCTGGTATATAACCATAATCACGACGATCCTGCTGCTGTTCTCGGACACGCATTTCTCGAGAATCGTGATGAAGGCGTTTATGCCTATTGCTATTTCAATGACACTGAAGCCGGTCAGACTGCTAATGCGTTAGTCCATAATGGCGATGTTAGCTCATTATCTATATGGGCCAATAAACTTCAGCAGAATAAGCTGGCAAATGGCTCCAGAGAAGTGCTGCATGGCGATATCAAAGAATTAAGTTTGGTACTTGCCGGTGCAAATCCCGGAGCGTACATTGATTGTGTCATGGCACATAGCGATGATGGCGATGACGACAGCATTTCTGAACTCTATGCCAGCTACAACGAAAACATCATTATCCATTCTGCAGATAAAGCAGAAGAAAAGAAAGATGCTACGAAGGAGGATAATAAAGTGGCAGAAAATAATGAAACTAAAACCCCTGAAGAGGGTGAAGAGACCGTTGCTGATGTATTTAATACACTCAACGAAAAACAGAAGACCGTAGTTTATGCAATGATCGGTCAGGCCCTCGAAGATGCAGGTGTATCTGACGAAGGCGACAACAATGAAGATTCTGAAGGAGGAAACGAAACAATGAAACACAACGTATTTGATCAGGAAGATCAGACCAACGCAAATGTTCTCAGTCATGACGACATGAACAGCATCCTTTCATTAGCGAAGCAGCCCAATGTAGGCAGCTTCAAACAGGCCATGGAGATATACGAATCCGAGAACGAGCTTCAGCATGATGCTTTCGATGCTGAGACTATGGGTATGCTTCTCCCCGAGTACAAGCTTATCGATCCGGCAGAGCCGAAGATTCTCTATCCCGATGATACTTGGGTATCCAGCGTTATCAATGGGGTACATAAATCTCCTTACAGCCGTGTTCGTACTCGCCGCGCTGATGCTCGCCAGGCTGAACTGAAGGCATTCGGCTACAAGAAGGGCGATTACAAGAAAGATGGGCAGAAGATCAAGTTACTTGGTCGTACTCATGACGCTCAGACCATCTACGTGAAAGATACTATCAACCGTGATGATGTTCTTGACATCACCGAGTTTGATATCATCGCATATCAGTGGAAGATCATGCGTCATACTATGGACCAGACTCTTGCTACTGCGATCATGATCGGCGACGGTCGTGATGACCTCGATCCCGATAAGATCAAAGAAGATCATCTTCGTCCGATTTGGCATGATGACGATATGTATTGCATCCATCAGGATGTCGACATCGCTTCTGCTAAGGCGAAGCTTCAGGGCACCAATACCAGCGCTAACTTCGGCGATAACTATGTTTATGCTGAGGCTATCATCGAAGCTGCCCTCTATTCTCGCGAGAAGTATAAGGGTTCGGGCAATCTCACATTCTACTGCACTCCGCATCTGCTTAACGTGATGCTTCTGGCTCGTGACCTTAACGGCCGTCGCATCTATTCGTCTAAAGCGGATCTCGTTGCAGCTCTGAATGTTAAGGACATCAAGACTGTTGAGCAGTTTGAGGGTCTTACCCGCACTACTTCTGACAGCAAAACTAAGAAGCTTCTTGGTCTCTTTGTAAACCTTGCTGACTATCAGCTCGGTTGCGTAAAGGGCGGCGAAATCACCAAGTTTGACGATTTCGATATCGACTTCAACCAGTACAAGCTTCTTCTTGAAACCCGCGTATCCGGCGCTCTTGTTGAGTGGTATTCTGCTATCGCTCTTGAAGAGGACGTTACCAACGCTGAAGGTTAATTATATAGGGGGTAAATAATTATGGATAAGAAATTTATTCAGGCTAAAGACAAGAACGTTTACGCGTATATGATTTACGGCAAAGGCAGCGACGGCAAAGCATATGTCGATGAGGCAGGCACGGTACAGTTTAAGACCAGCGATCTCCAGGAAGCTTTCCTTAAGAGAGCTCTCATTAAGATCGGTTCTGACTATTTTATTCCGGTAGCTTTCTCGGTAGCGAGCAAAATCGGTACGGTTACCTATGCTAAGGCTGGAAGCACTGCTGGAACAGCGGCGACCGCTACTTTGGTTTCTGTCGCTGACTAATTAATCGAGGTGAAATTTCAAAATGGCGAAATGGTGCGGAACGATTGGTTTTATTGAGCATGTACAGACAACCCCAGGGGTATGGGACGATAAAGTCACAGAGCGAAAATATTACGGGGATATTATTCGAAACACTAGAGGTTGGTCTACGCCGACCGAAGGAACAAACGATAATTTAACTCTTAGCAATCAGGTTAGTGTAGTATCCGATTCATTCGCCATTGAGAAATTCGCGTTCATGAAGTATGCAGAGATAATGGGTGCTAGATGGAAGATAACAAATATCGATATCCAGTACCCTCGTCTCATACTAACGATCGGGGGAGTCTACAATGGATAAGAGATTAGAGTTACATGATATTCTTTGCGAAATCATTAACATAACAGAATCTGATGGTGATAGACATACCTATTTCGATCCCCCGATGACGTTACAAATGAAATACCCCGCAATACGTTATTCACGTAAAAAAATCGATAAATTGTATGCTAATAATTCAGTGTATAAGACATTAAATCCGTACGAAATCATCTTGATAGATCGTAATCCGGATAGCGAGTATATCGATAAGTTGCTGCAGTTACCATACTGCGAGCACGAGAATCACTATACGGCTGACAATCTTCATCACGATGTATTTACGATTTACTATTAAAAGGAGGACCTATAAATGAAACTTGTTTGGGATAAGACCGGCGAACATTTTTATGAAACCGGCGTTAAACAGGGCGTACTTTATCAGCAGTCGACCACTGGCACATACCCGAAAGGTGTAGCGTGGAATGGTCTTACAGCTGTTACAGAAAGCCCCTCTGGTGCAGAAGCTACTGCACTTTATGCAGATGATATCAAATATTTGAATCTTCTGTCAGTTGAGGAATTCGGAGCGACTGTTGAAGCTTACACGTATCCGGATGAATTTGCAGAATGTGATGGTTCTGCTGAAATCGCAGATGGTGTGTCTATCGGCCAGCAGAAGCGTAAAGCTTTCGGCATGTGCTACAAGACAACCCTCGGTAACGATGTAGCCGGCAACGACTATGGCTATAAACTCCATATCATATACGGCGCTACAGCGGCTCCGTCTGAAAAGGCATATGCAACTATCAACGATAGTCCTGAAGCTATCACCTTCTCTTGGGGGTTAACTACTACTCCGGTGTCTGTTACTGGTGCTAAACCGACAGCATCTCTCGTTATCGATTCTACTAAGGCTGACGCAACTAAACTTGCAGCGCTTGAAGAGATTCTTTACGGTAAAGACGGTACTGGCGAAGATGCGGCTACGGGTGCTGTTGATCCTCGTCTGCCTTTGCCGGATGAGATCGCTGAACTCATGGCTAAAGCCTAATTAAAAATTATTTTTGGGAACCGTATTCAGGAATAGCTGGCGGTTCCTTTTTTTATTTGAAAGGAGAAAACTATTATGTTAAAGAAAACTATCACTTATACCGACTATAACGGTAATGAAAGAACTGAAGATTTTTACTTCAACCTCACAAAAGCAGAATGCATGGAAATGGAATTGAGCACTACCGGCGGCTTAGAAGATATGGTTAAGAGAATCGTAGCTGCTCAGGATATGCCGGCGCTTATAAAGATTTGGAAAGAATTAGTGCTCAAGGCGTACGGTGAGAAAAGTCCGGATGGCAAACTTTTCTTGAAAGAAGACGAGAACGGTAGACCGTTGTATAACAAATTTAAGCAGACTGAAGCATATTCAAATCTGTTTATGGAGTTGTCAACGGATGATAAAGCAGCAGCTGACTTTGTTAACGGAATAATTCCGAAAGTACCTGACAATGCAGCTGAGCATCCGGCTTTAAAAGTTACTAACTAAGAAAGCAACGAGAGGCATATGACATGCTTGAAATTACAATACCAGCAGGTGAGTTATGGGATGAAATTCATAACGAATTCATCACCACCAAGGAACAAACGTTGAAATTAGAGCATTCCCTCGTCTCTCTTTCAAAATGGGAATCCAAATGGTGTAAGCCGTTTCTTTCCAAAGAAGCAAAAAACCGTGAGGAAACCATTGACTATATTAAATGTATGACACTAACACAGAATGTCGATGAAAATGTCTACCGCTGTTTAACCAATAGTAACATCGAGCAGATTAATAGATACATAGAAGCACCGATGACAGCCACTTGGTTTACAGAAGAAAAAACCAACAAGATTAATAGAGAACAGATCACGTCTGAACTTATTTATTACTGGATGGTGGCGTTAAACATTCCGTTTGAGTGTCAGAAATGGCATCTTAATCGCCTTATCACCTTGATAAAGGTTTGCAATATTAAGAACCAGACTCCTAAAAAGAGAAGTAAGAGAGAAATTATGAGTCGTAATGCAGCGCTTAATGCTGCTCGAAGAAAACAATTAAATTCGAAAGGATGATCTTATAATGTCTGAAGAAAAGAACATTTTAGAAACCTCTGAAGAGGAACTTTCAGAAGAGGCTCTTGAAGAGCTTTCAAACAATAAAGGAGATGAAGAATAATGGGATTTACTAACAGTTCTCTCGTTAATTACACAAAAATCTCGCCTAATAAAACTGTAAATCGTAACCATGCAATCGATACAATCACTATTCATTGCGTGGTCGGTCAGTGCTCAGTTGAAACCCTCGGTAATATCTTTGCGCCGGTTAAGAGACAGGCATCTTCGAACTACGGCATCGGCTTTGATGGTCGAATCGGCATGTATGTTGAAGAGAAGGACCGTTCATGGTGCTCGTCATCAGCATCCAATGACCATCGCGCGGTAACTATCGAAGTTGCTTCCGATACCAGAGAACCTTACGGCGTTACTGCTAAAGCATACGCCTCGCTCATTAAACTCGTGACCGACATCTGTAAGAGAAACGGTATCAAAGAGCTTAAGTGGAAAGGCGATAAGAGTCTCATCGGTCAGGTTGACAAACAGAACATGACCGTCCATAGATGGTTCGCAGCTAAATCTTGTCCCGGAACGTATCTCTACAATAAGATGGGTGAGATCGCAGCAGAGGTAAACAAGAATCTCAATCCGCCTGCTCCGCAGCCGAAACCGGTTGCTAATTCCGGCATTAAAGCTGGCAGCACTGTAAAAATTGCTGAAGGGGCTACCTACTACAACGGAAAGAAAATTCCGGCATGGGTTGTTAAGAAGAACTGGATTGTATCCGAGATTAAAGGTGATCGTGCCGTTATCGACAAATCCACTGATGGACAGAATTCTATTTGCAGTCCTGTAAATGTGAAATTCTTAACAATTGTCGGCGCTACATCAGCTCCGGCGAAGTCAACGAATACTTTTAATCCCTACCGCGTAAAGGTAACTGCAGCTGCTCTTAACATTCGTCAAGGTGCTGGCACTAATTACGGCATTACCGGATGCATCAGAGATCGTGGCGTATATACAATCGTTGCCGAGTCTAAAGGCACTGGTTCTAATAAGGGCTGGGGTAAACTGAAGTCTGGCGCCGGCTGGATAAGCCTCGATTTCGTAAACAAACTTTAAGGGGTTTTACCTATGATTAGTTTCAGACAAAAGGGCGACTTTTCTAAACTGACTCGTTTTTTAGAGAGAGCGAAAAAAGCTGTTAAAGTCAGTGATCTCGATAAATATGGTCGAGAAGGAGTAGCCGCTCTTGCGTCTGCGACACCTGTTGAAACTGGCTTAACCGCTAGCTCATGGAACTATGAGATAGAAATTCAAAATGGGTCAGCGACTATAGGGTTTTACAACACAAATGTAAATAAAGGAGTTCCAATCGCTATTATTTTACAATATGGACACGGAACTCGAAACGGGGGCTGGGTGCAAGGGAGAGACTATATTAATCCTGCGATTCAGCCCGTTTTTGATAAAATCACAGAGGCTGCATGGAAGGAGGTTACCGGGTTATGAGCAAGAAAGTAGACGAGAGAGTCGTTGAAATGCGGTTTGACAATGCTCAGTTTGAGAAGAACGTTTCAACTAGTATGTCAACGCTCGATAAACTTAAGAAAAGTTTGAATCTCGATGGAGCTGCTAAAGGATTAGAAAGCGTCAACACTGCTGCTAAACACTTTGATGTTTCAGCGCTTAGCAATGGTGTTGAAACAGTGCGAGCAAAATTCTCTGCTTTGGAAGTTATGGCAGTAACTGCATTGGCAAACATTACAAACTCCGCGGTTAATGCTGGCAAACGTATGCTTACGGCTTTAACAACTGAGCCGATAAAAGCGGGTTTCCAAGAGTACGAAACTCAAATGAATGCTGTTCAGACTATCTTAGCTAATACCCAAAAAGAAGGTACAAATGTTAAGATAGTCAATAAAGCATTAGACGAACTTAATACTTATGCCGATAAAACGATCTATAACTTTACAGAAATGACTCGTAACATCGGTACTTTCACCGCAGCTGGTGTTAAGCTTGATACCTCAGTTAGTGCTATTAAAGGTATCGCAAACTTAGCAGCAGTATCAGGTTCAAGTTCGCAACAGGCATCCACTGCGATGTATCAGCTATCGCAGGCGATTGCTTCCGGTACAGTTAAACTTATGGACTGGAACTCAGTTGTTAATGCTGGTATGGGCGGTCAAGTGTTTCAGGATGCTCTTATTAGAACATCTGAACATTTGCAAACTGGCGCCAAAGGCGCTATTGCCGCTGAAGGTTCTTTCAGAGAATCATTAAAAACTGGATGGCTTACGACTGAAGTTCTTACACAGACTCTTGATCAATTCTCCACGGCAGCCGATACTCAAGAAGAATATGAAGCAGCTATTAAAAAGTTTGTCAGTCAAGGATACTCACAAGAGCAAGCAAAGCAAATGGCCGATATGGCTAAAACTGCAGGCGAAGCCGCAACAAAAGTTAAGACATTTACCCAGTTAATCGACACACTGAAAGAGGCACTCGGTTCTGGCTGGACCACCTCTTGGCGATTAATAATTGGCGACTTCGAAGAAGCAAAAGAATTGTGGACCGAAGTATCTGATTATTTCAGTGATGCGATTAACAAATCATCTGAAGCCCGCAACAAAATGCTTGAAGGTTGGGCTGAAGGCGGCGGTCGTACAAAAATGATCGAGTCCTTTAAGAATGCTTTCAACGGGCTTCTTAATATTATCAAACCGATCAAAGAAGCGTTTAGGGAAATATTCCCGCCTACCACATCTGAGCAGCTACTCAAGATGACGGAACGTATTCGCGATCTGACAGCGAAGTTTAGAGAGTTAACGGAAAAGAATGCTCCTAAGCTTAAATCAACTTTTAAAGGGATATTCTCTGTCGTCAAAATTGGTGTAACACTCGTCAAGGCTATTGCCGGCGGCATTACACAATTGATTGGGAAATTTACTGGTCTTAGTGGAGGAATTCTCGGTATTACCGGAGCCCTTGGCGATTGGGTAAGCGGAATAGCAAAGTCTGTAACCGAAACTAATATATTTGGTAAGGCTGTAGATAGTGTCGTAGGCTTTCTCGGAAAAGCGATTGACAAACTAAAAGAATTCGGAAGTTATCTTAAAGGTAAATTCGAAGCTCCTGGCTTTAAAACATTCGCTACAATTTTGGATACTATTTGGACCGGCATTAAAAAAGTCGGTCTAGCAGTTGTCAAGGTTGCATCGAGTATTGGTAAAGCGTTAGGCACTGCATTTCAAAATGGTAATCTGAAATCGCTTTTGGATTTAGTTAATGGCGGTATTATTACAGCTATTTTACTTAAACTTAAAAGTTGGATTAGCGGGTTCAAAGATTTAGCTGGCGAAGGTAAGAGTTTCGTCCAATCGATAAAAGATGTTCTCGGAACGGTCGGCGAATCGTTAGAAGCTTGGCAGAAAAACATAAAAGCTGAAACCCTCAAGAAGATTGCTATATCTATAGGTATATTAGCAGCATCCTTATGGGTACTTTCAGGTATTGATCCTGAGAAATTAGGTTCGGCACTTGGAGCTATCACTGTTTTATTTGTCGAATTAATAGGCGCTATGAAAGCGTTTGAGAAATTGGATGTTAGCGCTAAAGGCGCAGGTAAAGCATCTGTCCTCATGATAGGCATGTCTGTTGCGGTGCTTATTCTTGCATCTGCAGTGAAAAAGTTATCTGGTTTGGATTTCGAAGGTTTAGCTAAAGGCGTAGCCGGAGTCGGTGCGCTTCTTGCTGAACTTGTAGGTGCAGCCAAACTCATGTCTATGGGTGGTAAGGACATTTCAAAAGGCGCTATGCAAATGGTCCTTATGGCAGCAGCTCTTAAAATCATGGCTTCAGTATGTAAAGATTTGTCGGCACTCAGTTGGGAAGGCCTAGCTAAAGGCGTTACCGGAATAGGCGGTTTATTAGCCGTATTTGCCGGTTTTGCAGAGCTAATAAAACTCATAAAACCTGAGAAATTAATGAGTTCAGCACTTTCTCTTATTCTTATAGGCGCAGCTATGGAAATATTTGCAAATGTATGCGCTAAATTCGGTAACATGAAATGGGAATCTCTTGGTAAAGCAGGTGCTGCCATTTCGGGAATTTTATTAATTGCTGCTGGTTTCGGGAAGCTCTCGAGCTACGCTAGCAAGATGGTAAGAAGCTCCATTGCTCTTATTCTTATAGGCGCAGCTATGGAGATATTTGCCGATGTATGCAACAAGTTCGCCCAAATGAAGTGGAAAGAACTCGGAAAAGCAGGCGCAGCAATCGCCGGCATATTGGTATTGGCAGCTGGATTTGCTTTATTGGCAGGTCTGTCTAGCAAAATGCTTGCCTCAGTGGTTAGTTTAACCATTATGGCAGCGGCTATGGAGATATTTGCAAACGTATGTAATAAGTTCGGTCAAATGAAGTGGGAAGAGCTTGGTAAAGCCGGGGCCGCAATAGCAGGCATATTAGTTTTAGCAGCAGGATTTGCTTTGCTTGCTGGACTTGCCCCCGGAATGATAGCAAGTGCCGCATCGCTGCTTATAATGGCCGCGGCATTGGCGGTTCTGACTCCGGTGTTGACAACATTAGGTAGCATGAGTTGGGGTGAGATAGTCAAAGGTTTAGTAACCATTGCAGCCGCATTTACTATTTTCGGTTTAGCAGGCGCGCTACTTGGACCAGTTGTTCCAGCTATATTAGGTCTTAGTGGAGCGATAGCTTTATTCGGTTTGGGGTGCTTAGCAGCAGGCGTTGGTATTGCCGCATTTGCAGCGGGTCTTATGGCCTTGTCTACACTAACCGCGGCAAGTGCTACAGCTATTGTAGCCGCACTACATATCATAATTGTCGGAATTCTTGAACTTATTCCCGCTATGATCGGTGCCTTAACCGACGCTGTAGTCGCATTGTGCCAGGTGTTTATACAGAGTGTACCGGCTATTTGTGAAGCGATTAAAGTTCTGATTCTCGAACTTGTGAAGGTACTTGTCGAATGTGTTCCGGTACTCGCTGACGGTGCATTACAAATGATTGTCGGCGTGTTAGAAGCGTTAGTCGAGTATACACCCCAGATAGTGAATGGGCTAGTTGACTTGCTTATTGCATTGATCGATTCCTTAGCAGCACGATTGCCAGAATTTACATCATCTATGGTGAATTTCCTAGTGAAGTTGTTCGACAGTATTAGTGCTAATATTGGTCCACTTATCGAGGCATGGGTTCGGTTATTTAGTTCGATTTTCGAAGGTGTAGCTAATGCTTTAGGTCCAATTATCGAAAGTGTCGTTGCACCGATTCTCGATGTTATTGGAAATATGTTTGTCGGAATCGTCGAAGCAATCGCTCCGTACATTCCCACAATTTGTGACGCATTTACGCAGATAACGGAAACTATTTCGAACGCAGTGGTCCAGATTGTTCAGGCAATTGCACCATTCATACCCTATATTCAGATGATGGTGGATTCAATTACTCAGGCGATCCAAGCCATTGTTAATGCAATAGTAGCAATAGTTCAGCAAATAGCTCCGATTATCGATAGTATTACGCAGCTTGTTCAGCAACTCGGCAACTCCATAACTCAAATACTTATGGGAATAGCTGTCGTGGTACAAACTTGCGGTAATGTAATTGCGCAGGCATTTCAGGGGATAGCTAACGTAATCTCAGCTTGCGGAGAGGCTATACGAACTAGTTTAGATGGTATAGCTGGTATATTTGATTCCGTATTTGGTGGTATAGCTGATGTAATCCGTTCAGTAGGTGATTCAATTAAAAGCGTCCTCGATGGTATAGCAAATGTTATCGAATCAGTTGGTAAGTCTGCACTTAATGCCGGAAAGGGATTTGAGAAATTGGCAAATGGTGTTAAGACCATAACCAATCTTAATCTTCTTGATATGGCTGCAAGTATGGGTGCTGTTGCTATAGCTATAGGAAAAATAACATCGCATTCCAAAGAGCTCGCCGAGTCCGGAAAAGGCATGAAACAAATTGCTGACGGAACTAAATTATCGGCGCAATCGTTTACAACAATGGCCTCTGGTATATCAATGGTTACCGCCAAATTATCATCTATTGGATCTATAGCGAACGGCGCTATGGCAGCGCTCAAGTCGTCCGTAGCTGGTACTGCAGCATGCTTTGCATCAATGAGTACTTCCGCTGCAGCAGCATCAGCAAGCGTCGCAGCTTCGATTTCATCTATGTCAGCGGTATGCAGTGGCGCTGCAAGAACTATGGCTGCAAGCTTTTCGGCAGTCGGTCGTACGTTAATGACTAATATGGCTGCTGGCATAAGTGCTGGCGGTTCACGCATTCGAGCGATAATGACTTCGTTACTGACCGCATTAGTATCGACCGCCAGAAGTAGAGCCGGACAATTTTCGTCTATCGGCAAAACTTTAGCGGCCAGATTTGCGAGCGGTGTTAAAAGTGGTTCATCTGCCACAAGATCAGCGTTTTCATCAGCATTGTCTGGAGCAGTTTCTAATGCTAGAAGTTACTATGGTTCATTCTATAGTGCCGGTTCTTACGTTGCTCAAGGTTTTGCAAATGGTATTAAAGATAACCGTTATAAAGCTGAAACACAGGCTAGAATCATGGCACAGAATGCCGCAACTGCCGCAGCAAAGGCATTAAAGATTAACTCACCATCGAAAGTCTTCAGAGCAATCGCTTATTCAATACCTGAAGGATTTGCACAAGGTATTGATAGAAAAAGCGGTATGGCTAAAGAATCGGCGGTATCTATGGCTAACATGGCGCTTAATAGTACTAAAGATGCTATTTCTCGCATAGCTGAATACGTCAATTCGGATATAGATACACAACCGACTATAAGACCCGTTGTTGATCTTAGCGATGTTACTGCTGGGGCGAATGCGATTGACGGAATGCTTACGATGCAGCCGTCGATTGGTGTATTGTCTAAAGCGAGGTCAATCAGTTCGATGATGAATGAAAATCAAAATGGAGATAATAGTGACGTTATTTCCGCTATCAAGGACCTCGGTCGTAAGATTGAGGGCTCGTCAGGTGATACATACAACTTTGGCGGTATTACTTACGACGATGGCAGCAATGTTTCTGATGCAGTTAAGACACTCGCAAGAGCAATTAGAATTGAGGGGAGGACATAAAGTATGGCGATAACGACATATACAGTAAAACGAGGGGATTCCTTATGGAAAATAGCACAAACATATCCATCCAGCATAGCTGGTAATAACATAAATGCTAAAATTAATACTCTTGTTTCTCTTAATGGTATCAAGAACCGAAATTTAATATATGTCGGTCAAGTACTTAAGTTATCCGGTAGTGCATCTGGATCTTCGTCATCATCCTCTCCCCGAACCTCAGCGCCTGCCACTCAACCGGTAGTCAATGCGTTTGGTCTTCAATCAGCCAATGAAACCAGTGGTAAAAATAGAGCTATGTATGCTGCCTGGACATTTTCCAGAGCTAATACAAAAAACTTTAAATACCGCTGGTTTCAATATAAGAATGGTAAATGGATAAATAGCAAAGAAGGGGAAACGACTGGCTATGATCCAGCGTATTGTTATCAAGAATGGACCGCCGATGCGGATGCAACAAAAGTCCAATTCCAAGTAGCACCTATCCCTGCTACTTATAAGGATAGTAACAATAACGACATTCCGTATTGGACTGGCGCTCAGTGGTCAGTTACGAAGGAGTATGACTTCAGTAACAATCCACCGTTAATGCCTGGCGTTCCATCCGTTACAATCGATAATCTCACTCTTACAGCTAGCATATCTAATATAGATGCTGCTGAGTTAGATGCAGTGAGCGTACGATTTAACATAGTTAAGGACAACTCTGTTAGCATTCATACATCAGCACCGGTAAAGATAAATACGACATCTAATTATGTGTCATATCAGTATACAGTTGAGTGTGGCTCAAAGTATACGGTTCGGGCATGCTCAGTCAATTCTAAAGGTAAGGAAAGCGGATGGTCTGATTTCTCCAGTGAGGCAGGGACCAAACCATCTGCTCCGGCTGAGATTACTACTTACAGACGTAATAAGCGTTCAGATAGTTCTATTTCGGCTTATTTGGAATGGACTGCAGTCGCTAACGCTACGAAGTATAAGGTCGAGTATACAACTGTAAAAGCTGATTTCGATAATGCATCTAAAAATGTACAATCAGTTGAAACCGAAGATGCTCGTACTTCTATTGAAGTAACCGGGATCGAAACCGGATATGATTACTTCTTCAGAGTTAAAGCTGTGAATAGCATTGGAGAGTCCGATCCTAGTGATATAGTGACAATTCCTATAGGCACACCTCCGGCAGCTCCAACCACATGGTCGTCTGCTAGTTCAGCTTTTGTCGGAGAAGAAATGGATCTCAACTGGACCCATAATCCTACCGATAACTCAAGGCAGTCATATGCCGAACTCAGTCTGAAGATCAATGATGCCGATTGGGTTTCATATGTATTTGAAAACACTACAAATGAAACAACCGGTGAAACTACAGATGAAGAGACTTTTACATATGGCAAAGCCATATCTTACAAAGGCGTACTTCACGTCAAAATGGATACAACGGTTGCTAGTTTGAAGAATGCAAAAGTACAATGGAAGGTTAGAACGGCAGGCGTGACTGATCAGTTCAGTGATACGGATTGGTCTGTGGAGAGAACTATTTATATTTATGAGAAACCAACATTGAACTTATCAATGACTAGTGACCTTGCCGGTTCCGGTGCTCTAATTACGACATTGTCTTCTTTTCCGTTCTATATTCGTGCAGTTGTTGGACTCACCTCGTATGCATTACAGAAGCCCGTTGGTTATCATTTACGGATAGTATCTAACGGCTTCTATGAAACAGTAGACGATACCGGCAGAACCAAAACTATCAACGTCGGCGATGATGTATATTCTAAATATTTCGATACTACTCAAACGCTAGTGGTTGAAATGTCAGCCAATAATATAGATTTGGAATCGGGAATAGATTATACAGTATATTGCACAGCAGATATGAGTACCGGTTTGTCTATTGAGCAAACTCATGACTTTACTGTCAGTTGGACGGATGTTGAATACACGATTAATGCCGATATTTCAGTTGATCAAGATTCATACACGGCTCTTATAAGTCCGTATTGCAGTGATACAGATGGCTCTTTAACTGAAGATGTAACCTTGTCTGTTTATCGCAGAGAGTATGACGGTTCATACATGGAAATAGCAACTGGTATTCCGAATAATAACACGGCTGTTACTGACCCCCATCCCGCATTGGATTATGCTCGATACAGAGTAGTTGCTAAAGGTACCGAAACAGGTGCTATAAGCTTTTACGATGTGCCCGGTTATCCGGTTGGAGGAATAGCTGTAATTATACAGTGGGATGAAGCGTGGGCAACATTTGACGTGACTGATGATACAGCTGTCGATGGACCGCCATGGTCTGGATCGATGCTTAGACTTCCTTATAATATAGATGTAACAGATAGTCGTAAGACTGATGCTTCGTTTGTAGAATACGTAGGTCGTAAGCACCCAGTAAGTTATTACGGAACACAGCTTGGCGAAACATCTACTTGGAATGTCGATATTCCGAAGGAAGATAAAGAAACAATTTATGCTTTACGGCGTTTGTCCATATGGACTGGCGATGTGTATGTTAGAGAACCGTCCGGAATGGGTTATTGGGCGAACATCGGAGTTTCGTTCAATATTAAACATACAGAAGTAACTGTACCGGTAACACTTAGTATAACCAGAGTAGAAGGGGGAGTATGATATGCCGGATTGGACTAAATCAATGCAGCAATCATATGAATACTACACAGTTGAACCTACGACTTTGGCGGATGTAAAGCGTCTTGATAATGTCAAGAGCGCATCGTTTAGTCGGGATGCTGAGTCTGAAACTCTCGGTTCAGCCACCATCGATGTTACAAATTCGGTTGGCGAAAGTTATATAAGAGGTTACCTAAAAACAATTCAAAATGGAGTTACTGAGAAGTTCCCGTTAGGTCTGGTACTTTCTCAGACTCCATCTTCTTCTTTTAACGGTAAGATTCTGGACGTTTCGATGGATTGCTATACGCCTCTTATCGAACTGAAAGAGAAAAGACCGCCACTCGGTTATACCGTACGTAAAGGTACTCGTATAATGGATGCGGCATATCGGATAGTTCGAGAGAACGCTAGAGTTCCGGTTAATAAAGTTGAGCCTTTGTATGAGAAAAACAGCGATGGCGAATTAGTTGATATATCTCCAACGTTGCAAAGAGATTTTGTAGCTAATACAGACGACACATGGCTTAAATTTGTTATTGATCTCATAGCGAATGCTAAGTATGAATTGGGATTAGGCGAACGAGGCGATATTCTATTCTTACCGAAACAAGATATGGCTTCTTTACAGCCTGTCTGGACGTTCGATGATAACAACAGCTCAATCCTCTATCCGGAATTGTCTATGGATCATGACTTATACGGCATCCCAAATGTTGTCGAGGTCTTATATTCATATGGCAGCGATTACAAGCAAGCCATTGCTAAAAACGAGGACCCAAATAGCCCGATTTCTACGATCAATCGTGGAAGAGAAATTGTCTATCGAGATACAGAGCCGAGTTTGGCAGGGTATGTTACTCAAGAGCAGGTACAGAATTACGCCGAACGGCTTCTTAAAGAGTTATCGACGATTGAGTACACAGTGAGTTATACACATGCTTATTGTCCGGTTAGGGTTGGGGATTGTGTACGACTCAATTATACCCGTGCAGGTATAAAGAATATCAAGGCTAAAGTAATTAGTCAAAACATAAAATGTGATCCGGGTTGCCCGGTTTCAGAAAAGGCAGTATTTACATCTAAACTCTGGGGGTGATATGTTATGGCATTATCGCATGATTTGATAACTCAATTTGCAAAGGTTGTCAAAGAGGATAAAAAGAAGAGTTCAGAAACAACTGTTTACGGCACAGTCGTGACCGATGGTAATGATAATAAGTACGTAAAATTAGATGGCTCTGATCAATTAACACCTCTCTCAGATGACGAGAGACCTAGCGCTGATTCAACTACGACAAGTGCTAATGCCGGAGAGCGTGTATCTGTATTAATAAAAAATCATACAGCTACCGTAACGGGCAACATATCAACCCCTTCGGCTCGGTCTGACGATGTTAAAGATCTGGACGACCAAGTAACGGAAATCAAGAAATTTGATATTGTTCTTGCAGACAGGGTTCAGGCTAATGAAAGCTATATTAAAAGCTTACAAACAGATAAAGCAGACGTTGGTGATCTGACAGCAGCCACAGCTAGAATAACAGAACTTGAGACCAAAAAAGCTAGCATCGAGGAATTAAATGCTGCTAAAGCAGAGATTACAGATCTCAAAACCACTAAAATCGATGCTGATGTAGCGAACGCAAAGTTCGCAACAATAGATAGTCTCAATACTACTAATGCTAATATTACAAGCTTGTCAGCTACTCATGCTGCTTTTGAAACAGCTACAGCTAACAATTTCACGGCCGTTAATGCTGATATCGAGAATTTGGAAACCACAAAGTTATCAGCGGAGCAAGCAGAATTGAAGTTTGCAAATATCGACTTCGGTAATATTACTGAAGCGGCGATTACAAAACTATTTACCGATTCCGGTATCATTAAAGATTTGGTTGTCAGCGAAGGACATATCACAGGCGAATTGGTTGGCGTGACAATCAAGGGTGACTTAATCGAAGGCGGCACTGTTAAAGCTGATAAGCTTGTTATTCTCGGAGAGAATGGCCTCTACTATAAGTTGAACGTCAATTCTCTTGGTGAAACTACTGCAGCATCCGACCCAAAGTATCAAAATGGATTAGACGGTTCAGTTATCATAGCTAAATCCGTTACTGCTGAAAAAGTTATGGTTGATGATCTTGTCGCTTTCGGTGCAACAATTGGTGGAATAAACATTTCTAATAGCGCTATGTATTCCGGTGTCAAATCATCTGCAGGCAACACAACGAGAGGGTTTTATCTTGATAAAGACGGGCAGTTAGTTGTTGGCGATGCAAATAAGTTCTTTAAATATTATAAAGATGCAAACGGAGATTATAAACTTGAAATCTCTGCTAGCAGTATTCTGTTTGGGGCCAGTAACAAGAGTATAGAGACGGCTATAAATGAGATTTCTGAGTCAGCTGAAACTAACGCGACTGATCTCGCAAATTATATCACATCTACAAATCAATCTTTGGAAGATCTGCAAGGGCAAATCGATGGCTCAATAATGACGTGGTTCTATGGTTATGAACCTACGAATGAGAATAAACCAGCCGAAGATTGGACTACAACAGCCCTTAAGAATAATCATCTCGGTGACTTATTTTATAACACTATTACGGGCTACTGCTATCGCTGGCAGGTCCAAAATAATAATTACTCTTGGGGGCGTATAACGGATGTTGATGTTACGAAAGCTCTAGCCGATGCCGCAGCAGCACAAAATACGGCTAACAATAAAAAAAGAGTTTTTGTGACAACACCGACTCCGCCTTATGATGTAGGTGACTTATGGGCGCAAGGTTCCGATGGAGAATTGATGCGTTGCAAAATAGCGAAAACAGATGGTCAATCTTATGCTTCTGCCGATTGGGAAAAGGCATCAAAATACACAGATGATACTGCCGCTAATGCGGCTCAGGCCGATGCTGACGCCTTAAAAACTAGGGTTACTACTGCCGAAACAACGATAGAGCAAAACACAGAGGCTATCGAGCTTCGAGCGACTAAAACAGAAGTTACTACAGCAATTAGCAATATCAAAATTGGTGGAAGAAACCTTTTGGTTGGCACGAGTAACCCAGTCATTCACACGGGAACCGGGTTAACTAATCAGGTTACGAATCTATATAATACGTCGGAATATTATAGGAGTATAACTGATTTCAATGGTAAAACATTTACACTATCTTTCGATTGGGAAACGACTGCCACAAGTGGAACATTCTTAATACAGCTAAACGGAACGCCGTGGTGGGATATGTCTGAAACGGTTACAGTATCCTCATCGAATAATAGTGGTAGATCCGTTTTTACATTCAGCAGTGATAACAATCTCAGCACTGGTAATTATAACGGTATTCAGATACGGTCTGATAATTTAACCGGAACTATTACCATTAAGAATGCAATGTTTGAAGCAGGTAACAAGCCTAGTTCTTGGCAACCTGCTCCGGAAGATATTGATGATGACATCCGAGATACAGCTGATAATCTGAATACGACTCTTACTAAAACTATCACCGACCATGTAGCTGCTATTCAGGAAAATGCTGACTCCATTTCAGCTTCAGTTGAAAAGTTGGAGACAACAGTAACAGATAACGTTGATGGTCTGCGAGACGACATTGAAACTATCCGTAATAAAGTAGATTTACAGTTAACTGAAGATGAAGTGAATATCCAGATAGATAAGAAACTTCAAAATGGTGTTACCAAGGTCGAAACATCTACCGGCTTTAAGTTTGATGAAAACGGTCTTAATATTAGTAAATCAGAGAGCCCGACAAATACTCAGATTACTGAAAATGGAATGACGGTAAACAACACAGAAACCGGAGATAGCATGCTTACGGCGGATAAAGATGGCGTGGACGCCAAGAACTTACGAGCTAGTACATATCTAATCGTAGGCGGTAGAAGTCGATTTGAAAACTATGGAACTAACCGTACGGGATGTTTCTGGATAGGAGAGTGATTAAATGGCAACTAGTGGCTATAGAGACGAGTATGTAACTAAATGGGATACTTTAAGATTTAGTTGGTCTAGAACCAGTTACTCAATCCCAAATAATACAAGTACTATAAGTTGGAAATTACAGCTTATATCGACATCATCAGGTGCTATTTATTCCTCTGCGTCTAAAACGTGGAAAGTAACTGTTAACGGAACATCTTATAGTGGTAGTGTGTCAGTTGCTATTGGTAATAATGCAACTAAGACATTAGCTAGCGGGTCAACCACAATAGCTCATAATAATGATGGTACAAAAACTTTCGCCTACTCGTTCAGTCAAGCATTCGATATAACGTTCAGTAACGCTTGGATCGGTACGGTAAGCGGAAGTAGTTCAGGTCCATTAGACGCTATTCCACGATACGCTAGCATAACCGAGGCACCAGATTTCAACGACGAGGCTACTAATCTCACTATTAAGTTTAACAATCCTGGAAATTTTGATTTAAAGTTAAAAATGGAAGCCGGTGGCGACGCGGGTTTAATAGTGAGAGACAAAGTCACGAAAACAAGTCCGTATACGTTTGTTCTGACTGAAGCTGAGAAAAAGAAGTTACGGCAGAAATGTACTAAAAATGAATTAACTGTCCGTTTCACTGTAGCTACATATTTGAATGGCGTTGAATCACAATGGTCATACCTAGATAAGAAAATGACGCTTATCAACTATACTCCGACTTTAAATCCTACTGTTGTGGATGTCGGAAGTGTATCAACAACTCTTACAGGTGACCCTAACAAACTCATAATGCACTACAATGTCGCTAGAGTTGCATTTAATGCTACTGGGGCAAAAGAAGCAACTATATCTAGTATGAAAGTCACTTGCGGTAATGCAAGTCGAACTTCTGATGGCGATATGGGTTACATAGAAAGCGGTACGTTTGTATTTACAGTCACTGATAGTCGTGGTAATTCAGCGTCTAAAACGATTACTAAAGACACTATAAATTATATTCCGTTAACTTGTAATCTATCTACAAATTCTGATCTTGTCGATGGTAGCACAGCTAATGTAAATCTAACAGTCAAAGGAAAATATTTCTCTGGCTCGTTCGGAGCCGTTACTAACTCATTATCCGTAGAATACCGGTATAAAACTAATGATGGGGTATACCCGACTGACGATGACGGCAACGACATATGGACCAGTCTAACCGGAACCCCTTCTAATGGGGAATACACGGCTCAAACGACTATTGAGGGACTAGACTATACAAATTCTTATACGTTCCAAGCACGAGCTAAAGATAAGCCATATTCTGGTGGAGTTACAACTCCGGAGCAAGTAATCAGAATTGTTCCAGTATTTGACTGGGGTGAAAATGACTTCAACTTCAATGTTCCGGTTCATGGCAAAGGTGGGTTTACGTACGATATTCCTGTCGGCTCGTATAATTTCAATGAGGTTATTACATCAGGAAAATACTACGCGGGAAACGATTCTACAAATAGACCGATTGACAAAAACGGTTGGTTAGAAGTTCAGACATATGGCGATGGAAATTACTGTTATCAGAAGTATATAGTTTATTCCGGAGAAAAGTATGAACGCTGGAAAAATGATGGTACGTGGGGCGATTGGAACGAGATCAATAAAAGCCAACATACTTTATGGTCTGGGGCAGCCCATATGAATGCCAGCCAAACTGCATATCTCAGTGAGTCAGTAAGTTCACAAAAAACCGGAATACAACTTATATTTTCATCCTATGAAAATTCAACTGGCACAGTAAAGGATTATAATTTTAGACCATATACGTTTTTGAAATCATTTATACCGTCAAGTGGTACACGTACTTGCAGTTTCACACTACACTCTCCAACATACGCTAATATGGGTTCTAAAGAGCTGTATATAGGTAACACTAGTATAATTGGGAGTCAATGGAATGTCAATGCAGGTACGGCCAGTGGTATAACTTATGATAATAAAAATTGGGTCCTTCGCTATGTAATCGGTTTCTAAGGGGTGATTTGTACGTGACACTAGAATCTATTAAACAATTTAGTTTATATGGCAGTGGCGCCCTTATATTGCTAATGACACTTATACAGATATCCCCCATTAAGGTTAATCCTTGGTCTTGGGTAGGTCGATGTATAGGGCGAGCAATAAACGGAGAAGTACTTGAGAAAGTCGAAGATCTCACTCGAGATGTTAAACAGAATAAGGCTGATGATGACGAGCAATGGGCATCATTGAGTCGAACTCATATTCTTCGTTTTGGTGATGAAATCTTGCATGGAGTATCCCATAGTCAAGAACACTTTAATCAGGTATTGTTGGATATTTCAAAATATGAACATTATTGCGAAACGCATCCACAATATGTTAATAACATAGCAACTGCTACTATAAAACAGATCAAGAAAACATATCAAAAATGTTTGGATGAAAATAATTTTTTATAAGGAGGAAGTACATATGAAAACGAAATTTGTAACTTGGATCAAGGCGGCTGGTGTACGAGCTATTAAGACTGTAGCTCAGACTTTTGTAGCTGTGATCGGTACAGCATCTGTATTCAGCGCAGTAGACTGGAAGATGGTTATATCGGCTTCTCTGCTGGCTGGCGTACTGTCTCTTGCTACTAGCATCGCAGGATTGCCTGAGATCAAAGAAGAGTAATTTATGAAGGGGCTTGTCATTACGGCAGGCCCTTTTATTTTTCCATGTACATTATGCCTGCCTACCTTTAAGACGAAAGTCAGAATGTACATGTGAAAGAAAACCCCGCCAATACAGGCAGGGCTAGCTTTTTAAACGAACTTCCAATAGATATGGACCTTCTCATCATCTATTACAATTTTCTCTATAAGTTCTCTAATTAAGAACTGTGTTTCATCTGTAGAACCATCATCAATAACCTCGCACAAGCTTGATGCGATCTCAACAGCATCGTCTTTAGATATCTTATTATCTTTAACTTCTAAATTTCTAAGCGTAATCTGAAGACGTTCTTTCTCAGCAACTAATGGCGTAATTTTATCTTGTACAGTATTGAAATCTACTCCACCTATAGAATACAAATCCATTAATTTACTTATCTGCGTTTCTACTTCTTTAATGCGGGACTCTATGATTTTTATTTGAGCTGTATTTTCATCTTCTACAGATTCAATTATAAACGACTCTGGTTCAAGAGACAACTTACGAATCTCACCTACTATTTTCTCTTCGAGTATGTTCGCTTTCCAAATCTTATTTTTACATTTTTCTTCTTTGGGTAAGTCTTTCCATTTACCCGTGTTCGCACTCCGTTTGTAACAATTATAATAAGTGAGTTCTCCAGAATATTTGTCAACGGTTCGTCTGTGGAAATATTTATTGTCACAATGACCGCAATGTACAAGTCCGGACAAAAGTGAAGTTCCACGTTTTGATCGTTTAGTATAATCTGCATCTTGCTCAGCAAGTATCTCTTGCGTTTTATTGAATGTATCCATATCAATAATCGGATCTTGATTACCCTCGTACCATTCACCTTTGTATGAGACCATTCCAATGTAATGTTTATTTTCTAACATTGGTCTGATGTAGTGTTTACCTGCCCAGGTGCCTCCGTTTTGGTAAGTATATCCTTTATTATGAAGTATCTTGGAAATTCGTCTTTGTGATATTCTCAAATTAAATAGTCTAAACATTTCTTGAATCTGCATGGCCTCATAGTCGTTGATTACCAAATCATCGCCATCAAGTTCGTAACCAATTGGTACATACTGACTGCCGCACCATTTTCCTTCTTTAGCGCGACCAATCTTTCCAACTTCCATACGCTCTTTGATCTGCTCTCGTTCAAGCTGAGCAAACACACTAAGAATACCTAACATAGCTCGTCCGAATGGAGTACTAGTATCGAAGTTCTCAGTCATACTAATAAAGTTGACGCCGTTTGGAAGAAAGACATCCTCAATAAGTGTTAATGTGTCTTTCTGAGAACGTGATAAACGGTCTAACTTGTAAACTAGTACAGCATCAAACCTATGATTCTCTGCATCTCTAATTAATTCTTGTAGACCGGGTCGCTCTGTATCCCCGCCAGAGTAACCAGCATCAGTATATATTTTACTGACGGTCCAATCATGAGCCTCGCAATATTTCTTCATTCTCTCAATTTGTTCATTTATAGAATACCCGTCTCTAGCCTGCTCTAATGTTGATACACGCGGGTATAATGCCACACGCGTTGTTTCTGTGTTGATCACGCCATATACTTCGCCCATAATTAGTTATTCCCCTTTGTCTAAGATGTCTTTAGCCAGTTGTAGAACCTTTACTACCATATATCTTTCTCGTTTGGTAATTTGCCTGGTTCCGACGTTCAGATATTTAGCGTTTTTAACATAGTTGATAAATTGATCTAATGAAAATAGAACATTTGTCGATTTACCCTCATTACGTTCTTTAGTATCTGATTTACCAATAAGCCATGCGGGATTAACATTAAGCATAGTCGCTATGGTTTCTAAAACTGGCAACTTGATGTCCTTTATTTCTCCATTTTCATATCTGTGTATAGTAGCTTTACTTAATCCTGTATATGCAGCTACATCAACTACTGATATATTTAAGGCTTTGCGTTGCTGTTGGATTCGCTTGCCTATTTCCACGTTTTTCATACATCCACTCCTTCCACGTATATTATAAGATAAAAAATTGCACTATGCGAATGTTTTGTATACGTAACGCAACTTTCTAATACATTTCAAAGTTTTTTCATAAATTAGAGTTATTATCTTTTTGAGTCGCACAATGCGACAAAATTATATAAGGAGTGTCGCGTAATGATAAATACTAAAGAATTGAAAAAGCTGCTTATAGATAAAGATCTGAAAGTCAACGACGTGGCTACGTACGTTGGAAAATCATATTCTAACATCTTACTTAAGATTAATGGGAAACTTCCAATGTCTCTTAATGATGCTGAAAAAATTCAGACTCTTCTGGGTATAGAGGATAGCGACTTTTGTTTTTATTTTTTAAGTCATGAGCGTGCTCTATGATTATTCACCATATGGCTGATGGAACTATAAGAAAAAGCATAGATGGTGTTATTGTTCCTAAAAGTTTTGAAAATATATACATATTAGCAAATAAGAAAAGAAGTAAGGAGTATGAAAATGTCAACAATAGTAAGAGCGGAAATATCAGAAAAGAATAAGTATTGGGTAGAGAAGCATCGATATTACGAGCTTAAACATTTCTGTTTGCAATATCCTTTCTGGAAGAGAGCATATTCTGAGATTAGTACATTAGGAGCCAGCGCATTCGGAAATGTGATGTTTTCGAGATCGAACGAACCTGGCGATCCGACATCAGGGTTAGCTCAAAAGAGATTATTATATTTTAATCGTATGGAATTAATTGAGCAAGCTGCTATAGATACCGATTCCGAATTAGCAAGTTATATATTAAAAGCGGTTACAGAGGGACTTTCATTTACATATTTGAAAACTAGGTTAGAAATACCGTGTAGCAGAGATACATATTATGATCGTTACAGACGATTCTTCTGGCTACTTGATAAGACGCGAGATTAACATACTCCTTTATGAAGAAACATTTAGGAGGAATCTATTATGAAAAAATTTGTTAGTTATGCGGTAGTTGGTGTAGCTGGGTACCTTGTCGGTTTTTACGAGATGAAGTACAAGCTTATAAAAGCTATGGCAGAAACAATGATCAAAGAGAAAATCAAAAATGAGAAGGAGAAGGGAGAGTCCTAACGGGCTCTTTCTTTTTTTTTGTTCGCGAAAATCGCAAGGCATATTATGAAGAATAGAAGTGGTGTGACACGAATGTCGGGATGAAATGCAGTCCCCGCCGCTAAAGGATTTCGTTGGTCCCTTTAGCCTATTCTTTTTGTTTTATCCTAGATTAAAAATTTTATTCTAGCTTTCATTTTCCGTACGCAGGTGACGGAATTGAATGATATTTTTATAAGGTCATAAGAAAGGAGATTAAGAAATGTTTTTGTATTGGCTGGGTATGGCGATAGGTTGTTTGGTAACGAACTTGATATTTTTAATTCGTTACCATTCTGCTGGCACTCTTAGAATTGACCATTCTAATCCAGAAAAGGACGTGTACAGGTTTGAGATCGATAAACTCGATAGACTATCTAAGAAGCGTCGTATCGTTCTTAAAGTAGACAATAATTCAGATCTTTCGCAGAAATAACAACGCCTATTATGGAACGTATTAGTTCACATCAATTAAAAGGAGAAATGAAAAATGGCAATTCGAAACTTATTAGAATTGGAGATCGAAGAAGAATTCAACAAATTGAGTGAGATGAAACCGGGAACCGAAGAGTATAAGGTAACGGTCGACGGTCTTACTAAATTGCTCGACAGATCAATCGAAATTGATAAGCATCGTGATGAGCTTGACGAAAAGAAGGAAAATCGAAAGATTGATAACGACTATAAGTCAAAGCAAGTCGAAGATGAGAATAGAGATCGAAAGATTAAAAACGGGTTAACTTTAGCAGGAATCGTTATACCGTCCGTAATCACTATTTGGGGAACGCTGAAATCTTTGAAATTTGAAAAAGACGGAACGGTTACCACTATTATGGGACGAGGGTTCATTAACAAATTACTTCCTAAGAAGTGAGAACAAATATGAACGAAGGATCGAGCCAGCAATGGCTCTTTCTTTTACTTGAGAGGTTTTATGCGATATCACTATGAAAAACCAACTATATATTTAGCTATGTACGGACAAACATATACTTGTGACCATCCGGTTTATAACAGATGTACTCTGTATTCTATTAATGATAAAGGTCTAGCAGTTATACAGCAGCGATTTAATCCAGAGACAAAAGAGACTTATTGGGGCGAGATTGATCCGTGGTTGACTGATGATTTATATTTGCATCCGAAGTTTAAAGAGTTCTTTGAAGATCGTTCAGGACCGGCTACGGACGGGCTATATCCTACTGTGTCAATCAGACAAGTTATGTGGGCTTTAAAAATGAAGCCTTTGCCAAGGGAACGATGGGAAACATATTTTGATAGAAAGAACATTTAAATCCGCATAAATTACATCTCCTTTTGTGGAAACAATTATATTTCAAAGGAGAGAAAGGACATGGATGCATTGAAAGTTAGAACTAAATTCATGCGAAGTGTGTTGTCAAAGGTAATTGAAAAGCTGATACAAAAGAAAACTGGGTATAAAATAAAAATTCAGTTGAATGAGGTTGACGTAGCGGTTACCGATAACAATGCACATATTCGCTTGAATGTGGAAGGCGATATGAGCGTCGATGAACTTAAAAAGTTTATGAAAGTGATTGGTGTCGAAGATGGAGATCTGTAACAAGATCTCTTTCTTTTTGGCATTCGCGAAATTTGCACGGTCTATTATGAGAGATAAACTCAGAGGAATGGAAGCTCTTATGGTGTAATGAATCTGAGTCTATCACGAGAAGGATAACGACTGATTAGGAAAGTTGAGGTCGTATTAAACGTAAGTCTATGCTTGACTTATATCCTTCTCTTAATTTTTTGCATAAGGGGATGAGGAAAATGAAAGATGTATTAGAGCGATTAACTTACCAATCTATACGATTCGCTAAGAAGAATGCTCCGACTATTTTAACTTGTATCGGCAGCGTCGGGGTTGTCGGTACAGCAGTATTAACTGCAAAAGCAAGTATCAAAGCTTCTAAACTATTGGAAGAGGCTGAGAACGAGAAGGGTGAAGAACTGACCGTTAAAGAGAGTATTCGAGTAGCTGGTCCAGTTTATATCCCTGCAGTACTAGTTGGTGCATCCACTATTGCTTGTATTTTTGGTGCTAATATCTTGAACCAACGTAAGCAAGCATCTTTAGCAAGCGCTTATGCATTAATTGACAATTCTTATAGACAATATAAGAACAAGGTCAAAGAGCTATATGGTGAAGAAACACATAACAACATCATCGATGCTATTGCAAAAGAGCAGCCTAAAGAAGTTCATATTACTGCCGGTGGGGTCATCTCAAACTATACTCAAGAGATTGAGTCAGATAGCGAGCCACGATTATTCTACGATGAATATTCTGGAAGATATTTCGAGTCGACTATCGAAAAAGTTTTACTAGCGGAATACCACTTAAATAGAAATTATATTTTAAGAGGATTTGCTAGATTGAATGAGTTCTACGAATTTCTAGGTCTAGAGCCGAAAGACTACGGTGATGCAGTTGGTTGGGATGTTTGTGGTGAGATCTACTGGATTGATTTCAACCATCGTAAAGCAGTAATTGGCGACGATAATGACAGTTTTGAATGCTATATTATCGAAATGCCTTACTATCCCAGGCGAAGAATTCATGGACGAATACTAAGAGCAATATCGCGAAAATTACGAGGTATTTTATGAAAGGAGGCGAATGCTTTATGAAAGAAGCAGTAATGAAAGTCGCAAAGATTGTATTGCCGATTCTTACTGTGGGGGTTACCCTCGCAAGTAACTATCTGGCAGATAAGGATCTGGACGATAAGGTTACTAAGAAAGTAAGTGAAGCACTTGCTGAAGCCGGTAAGGAGTCCTGACAAGGGCTCTTTGCTTTTTAATTTAGAAAGGAGAAAAAAGATGAAGAAACCAAATGTGGCATTGATTGCGAAGAATGTCAAATCGGCTGCTGTAAAGCACAGTCCTGAGATTCTCACAGGTATCGGGATTGCTGGTATGGTGACGACTACTGTTCTTGCTGTACGAGCAACGCCTAGAGCATTAGACCTGATCGCTAGAGCAGATGACGAAAAGTTCGATAACGGTCATGGTGAGCATCTCACAAAATTTGAAGTTATCAAGGTGGCTTGGAAGCCTTATATTCCGGCGGCTGTAACTTGTGTAACGTCAGCAGCATGTCTTATCGGGGCTAGTTCCGTTAGCGCAAAGCGTAATGCAGTTTTAGCAACTGCTTATAAGCTTTCCGAATCGGCTCTTACCGAGTATCGAGAGAAAGTAGTCGAGACAATCGGCGAGAAAAAAGAGCGAGAAGTTCGAGATAAAATCAGTCAAGACCGAGTGACTAATAACCCTGTTAGCAATAACACCGTTTATATCACCGGCACTGGAGATACCTTGTTCTTAGAGCCTATATCAAAAAGATATTTCGAGTTTGATATAGAGAGACTCAGAGCCATCGTAAACACTTTAAATGAGCGTATGTACAGTGATCCGTTTGGAGATCCGATATCGCTAAGTGATTTTTACGATGAAATCAATCTCAAGCGAACCGATATCAGTGATGATATGGGATGGCATATCGATGATGGATCAATTAAAGTTGATTTCCATCCTACAATATGTGATGACGAACATAGCCCTTATTATAATAAGCCTTGCTTAGCGATTTATTATGTCACTCCTCCGAAGTGGGGATACGACAAATAATACTCGCGAAAAATACAATGCGTATTATGAAGAACATACAGTTTTTCGAAAATTGAAAGGAGATTTTAACAATGGAAGAAATCAAAAACGTAACAGACATCGCAGAGGAAATTGAAGAGGTCGGAGTAACACCTGAAATCACAGGCGGAAATCTCAAGAAAGTCGCAGTTGGACTTGGTGTTGGAGCCGTAGCTGTTGTTACAGCTTGGGCTATCAAGAACAAGGATAAGCTGGACGAATGGAGAATCCGTAAGCTTGAAAAGAAGGGTTACACGGTTATCAAACCCGAACCGGTGGAAGTTGAAGAAACTTCTGAAGAAATCGAGTAACGAAAAGCAAGTTCTAAGAAGGGAGGTATCAATAACATGATATCTTCCTTTTTGTTTTTAGAAAGGAGAAATGGACAGTGGAAGAGTATAAGCCTAACTCACACAAATATAAAGCTGAGCAGGCGGCAAAGCAGCAAGAGCAGAAGCCTGAGAAAAAGGTTGAGAAGGTTATTGCTGGCACAGCGAAGACTAAAAAGAAAACGGAAATGAGTAAGTTCAAAGATATTTTCATTTCTGAAGATGCTTCGAACGTTAAATCATACGTGCTGATGGACGTACTTATCCCGGCTATGAAAAAGGCTGTTTCGGATATTGTTACGAACGGCATCGATATGATTCTGTACGGCAGCACCGGTGGAGGACGAAAACGTTCATCTTCAGAACGGGTTTCTTATAGAAACTACTATGACAGACGCGATGACCGACCTCTTGACCGTGGACGTACGAGGCAGGGATACAGTTACGACGATGTTATTCTCGATAGCAGAGGAGAAGCTGAAGAAGTTATTGCGAGAATGGAAGAAATAATCGATCAGTACGGCGTTGCAAGTGTTGGAGATCTGTATGATCTTGTAGGGATATCTGGTACTTTTACCGATCAGAAATATGGATGGACTAACCTTCGCAACGCTGAACCGAGAAGAGTGCGCGACGGTTATATGCTTTTGTTACCTAAAGCATTGCCGATAGATTGAAAGGAGTAATTACATGCTTGGCAGTAAGATTCGCAATTTTGGAAAGGGGATCAAAAAATTCGTGGATAACAAAATTCAGGCTTGTAAAGAAATTCTTTCAAGCGCCCAGAATCGTTTAATTTTGGGATTAATTATATTTGGCGCGGGTATTGGCATTGGCGGTGGTTTAATCGCTTCTGCGTACCTGAGCCCACAGATTTAAGGAGAAATATTTATGAGTAATGTAACAACAAATAAGGGGTACGAGTGCGACGATCCTATGGTCTCGCATCCGAATCATTATCAGTCTAAAAACGGTCTTGAAGTAATAGATGTCGTAGAGGCATTTACGGATGGTCTCGAGGGTATCGAGGCAACTGACACTGGCAATGTGCTCAAGTATATGTGCCGTTGGAAAACGAAAAACGGCCTTCAGGACTTAAAGAAGGCCATGTGGTATCTGACACATCTTATTAACAAGGTCGAAGCTGAAAGTAAGAAGCCATCGGAGAGTAAAGTGAGCCCTACAGATTCTATTATTCTCGCTACCCGAAAAGACGCAAAAGCGATACTTTCGTGCATGAACCAAATTATCAATACTTATGGATGGACGTCTGTGGCAGATCTTTATGATTTAATCGGCGTACAAACTAATTACGAAGACTGTAAGTACGGGTGGACCGATCTTAGGCTCGCCAGAGTAGCCAAGGTACGTAATGGCTATGCTTTAGTTTTACCGAAGACGGTACCAATTAACTAAATATGAAAGGAGAGTAATTAGTCATGAAAAAAATGTTTAATAAAACCTTTATAAAAATGACTGTTGCAATATCATTGACTTCTGCAATAGGCGTGATAGGCACAATAGCATTGACCATGGGGGTGTTGTCATGTCTGAGAGTGTAATAACAAAAGAAGACATATTGCATTTTGCGGTGGAGCAAGTAGGAGCTGATAACGTAATTAAAATATTAGCATTTACGATGGCGGGAACAATACTGAGCTTTATAACCGCATTATATATTTTTCCAAACAAAGTTGAAAAGGAGAGTAAATAATCATGAGTAAATCAGAAATCATGAACACAGTAACAAGATCATTTCATAAAGTTGGCTTTAAGCTTAAAAAGCACAGCCCTGAGATTCTTGTTGTAGCAGGTATCGCTGGTACCGTAACCAGCGCAGTTATGGCTTGTAAAGCCACTACCAAAGCAGGAGCTATTCTCGATGAAGCAAAAGAAAACATGCATGGTCTTCATCTTGTAGCAATGGCTGCGGGACTTAAAAACGACAGCAAAGATACGTATACGGACGACGATCTTCGGAAGGTTGATATTCTTGCAACCAAAGAAGAGGTTAAGAATTACACCGAAGCTGATATGAAGAAAGATACAACGATTGTCTATACTCAGACAGCGGTTAAGTTCATCAAGCTTTACGGTCCGGCTGTATTATTGGGTGCTGTATCTATTACAAGCATTCTTGCGGGTCACAACATGGTAAGAAAGAGAAACGTAGCCCTTGCAGCAGCTTACACAGCGGTCGATAAGAGTTTCAAAGAGTATCGTGGACGCGTAGTTGATCGTTTCGGCAAAGAATTGGACCGCGAATTGCGTTACAACATTAAAGCAAAAGAAGTCGAGAAGACAGTTGTCGATGAAAACGGCAAAGAAAAGACAGTTAAAGAAGTTGTCAATATAGCTGACGATCCTAATCAAATCAGCGATTTCGCTCGTATCTATGACGACGGTAATATCGGATGGTCTAAAGACCCGGAGTCCAATCTTATCTTCCTCAAGCAACAGCAAAACTGGGCGAATGAACGCCTTAAAGCAAGAGGATATTTGTTCTTAAATGAGGTTTATGAAATGCTCGGATTCCCGGCAACAAAAGCGGGAGCGTCTGTTGGCTGGATCTATGATGAAAAGCATCCGGTAGGCGACAACTTCGTAGACTTCGGCATTTATGATATTCATAGCGAAAGAGCGCGTGCTTTCGTAAATGGATATGAAAGAAACATCTTGCTTGATTTCAATGTGGATGGCCCGATTCTTGATTTTTTTGGATGATAGGTCTCGGGTCCGGAAACAAATACAGAGACATGCTCGAGTACTGCCCGTATTACTAATTGAGAGGATGAGCAAATAATGACCGGTAAAGATTTAATCCTTTATATTTTAGAAAATGACCTTGAGAACGAACAAGTTTTTAAGGACGGTGTATTTATCGGTTTCATGAGCGATGAAGATGCCGCTGCCAAGTTTAACGTTGGCGTTGAAACTATACATGTGTGGTTATATTTAGGCATCATCAAAGGTGCTACTGTTAATCATCGGACATTTGTATTCGCCAATGCATCAGATCCAAGAAAGGTGCGGAAAGATAATGAGACATAAATTGGATATTTTGTCTTGTGCATTAGCTGCTATTGCAGGATTATGCTTTGCTAGTAGTGTAGCTGTCTTATCCGGCGGAAGGGGGCGTTAGTATGGACAGATTAGAAGAAATTCTAACTATGTTGGACTACGCTTTGGACACAAAGGCTAAACGCCATATGGTCGGTGGTATTTTAATGAGCGTTTCTTTGCTTTTCGGGAGGCCTAGCAATTACTGTTGTAACATTAAAAACGGAGGATAATGATGAGTAGCTTGAATAAAGTATTGATATTTACAGCGGGCGTAGCAATTGGTGTTGCTGCGTCCTGGAAATTCTTTGAGAACAAATACAAAAAGATAGCTCAGGAAGAGATTGACTCTGTAAAAGAGGTGTTCTCAAGAAGAGAAAAAGAAAAAGAAAAAGCTGAATCGGCAGAAGAAGCATCTGAGGATGCTGAGCCGGAGCCTACTGATGAAGAGGTCGAGGAATACTCGAATCTTGTACAGGAATTGGGTTATACAAATGAAGAGAAAGGAGGGGTTACTGTGAAAAAGCCTTATATAATTCCGCCGGATGAATTCGGAGAGCATCCTAATTACGGTGCTGAGAGTTTAACCTATTATGCCGACGGAGTCCTTACGGACGATTTCGATAATCCGATAGAGAATGTCGAGGCTATGGTCGGCGAAGAATCTTTAACGCATTTCGGCGAGTACGAAGATGATTCGGTATTTGTCAGAAATGAAGAGCATAAAACTGATTATGAGATCTTAAGGGACGAGCGCAATTTCTCTGATATTCCTAAGAGAACCCCGTATACGGTGTATGACGATGAAGCGTAAAGACGAAATTGCAAACAGATATTTTGAATGGATGTTCGATCTTGTATGTAAAGACCGGTATGCAAATTCTATATCTTTCAGAAAACTTCTTATGCAGCTGCACAATACTGAATTCACGTATTGCTTACGCAATGATAAAAATCGGGCGGAAGACGGTATAAGTTTGAGATATCGCTTTGCATATGAAAACCCCGAATTCGACGACGCTGAGGCGTATCTGGACGGTCCTTGTAGCGTATTAGAAATGATGCTGGCTTTGTCTATTCGCTGTGAAGAAAGCATTATGGATAATCCGACTATAGGCGACCGGACGGCTCAGTGGTTTTGGGGTATGATCACAAATTTAGGTCTAGGCGCTATGTACGATACCAACTATGACAGACGGGTTGTGGACGCCATTCTTACTCGGTTCCTCGATAGACAATACGAGCCGAACGGTAAGGGTGGCTTATTTACTATCCGAAATCGTAACCGTGATCTACGGGATGTCGAGATATGGTATCAGTTGAACTGGTATTTGGACAGTATTTCATAAGATATTTATCAAGAAGGGAGGCTAAAAAATGCGATGCTGGATTTTCTAATGATTGCAACCCGCATAGGAAAGCGCGGATCGGTCGAAGTATATCCGAAATTCATAGTTAAAAAGAGTTCGGATTTAATGATTCGAGGTGGCGATTTCTATGCTATTTGGGTAGAAGAACGCGGGTTGTGGTCTACGGATGAAGCCGATGTCTTACAGCTTATAGACAACGAACTTGATAAATACGCTCAGGATAATCGCGAAAAAATAGGTTCCGATGCGAAGATAGCTCATTTATGGGATGCTGAAACCGGAATGATTGATAGATGGCATAACTATGTTAAGAAGCAGATGCGAGACAATTTCCACATGCTTGATGAGAAATTGATATTCTCAAATGCCGAAACAAATAAAAAAGATTATGCCAGTAAACGACTATCGTATCCTTTGGAGAAAGGAAGTTATGCAGCATTCGACAAGCTCATATCAACTTTATATTCTCCAGAGGAGCAACATAAGATTGAGTGGGCTATCGGGTCTATTGTGTCCGGCGAGTCTAAGAATCTACAGAAGTTCATGGTCTTATATGGCGCGGCTGGTACAGGTAAATCCACAATATTGAATATTATTCAGCAATTGTTTGAGGGATATTATTCGGTATTTGATGCGCGAGCCTTGGGATCGAGTAGCGATTCATTTGCTTTAGAGTCATTCAAGACAAATCCTTTAGTAGCTATTCAGCATGATGGTGACTTGTCTAGAATCGAAGATAACACCAGGCTTAACAGTCTTGTTTCTCACGAGATGATGACCGTAAACGAGAAATTTAAGTCGGCTTATTCTAACCGATTTAAGTGTTTCTTATTTATGGGTACGAATAAACCAGTTAAGATTACGGACGCCAAATCAGGTCTTATACGAAGACTTATTGACGTATCCCCTTCCGGAAATAAACTTGGCGCTCGTGAGTATAAAGCGACAGTTAAACAAGCTGGATTCGAACTAGGAGCTATAGCGTATCACTGTCGTGAAGTATATTTGGATGATCCCGGCTACTATGACGATTATATTCCTATCTCAATGATGGGCGCGTCCAATGACTTCTATAACTTTGTTATCGACTCTTACCATATATTTAAAAAAGAGGACGGCACTACTTTAAAGGCTGCATGGGAGATGTACAAAACATATGTCGATGAAGCTAAAATCTCATACCCCTTAAACCAGAGAAACTTCAAAGAAGAGCTTAAGAACTATTTCCGAGATTATAAGGAACAAGTAACAGGTAGTGACGGTTCTCGACTTCGGAGATATTATAGCGGTTTCCGGACGGATAGGTTCGAAGATCAGCAAGAAACCGAGGTTGAGGAGTCGAAGACACATCTTATAAAGTTCGATTCTACCGAATCTATATTTGATAAAGAATGCGCGGACTGCCCTGCTCAGTATGCTTCTGCAAAAGAAACGCCGAGCAAAAAATGGGATGAAGTTACTTCTAAGCTATCAGAATTAGATACTACTAAACTCCATTACGTTAAAGTTCCTGAGAATCATATTGTGATCGACTTTGATATTAAGGACGAGAGCGGTAATAAGTCTTTTGAGAAGAATGTTGAAGCGGCTAGTAAATGGCCGGCTACGTACGCTGAGCTTAGTAAAAGCGGGAGCGGAGTGCATCTTCATTATATTTATTCCGGAGACGTTCAGAAGCTCAGTCGTGTCTATGATGAGAATATTGAGATTAAGATATTCTCAGGTAAGAGTTCGCTTCGAAGAAAACTTACAAAGTGTAATACTTTACCCATCGCAACTATTAGCTCTGGTTTACCACTGAAAGGAGAAGATAAAATGGTAAATTTCGAAGGGGTGAAAAGTGAGAGGGCGCTCAGGACACAAATCATGAAGTGCCTTAATAAGGAGCATCACGGTGCTACGGCTCCGGAAGTAAGCTTCATTAATAAGATTCTGGATGACGCGTATTCGAGCGGCTTACATTATGACGTTAGCGACTTACGCAATTCGATAGTGGCGTTTGCTGCGAACAGCACTAATCAATCGGATGCATGTATTAAGTTAGTTAACAAAATGAAATTCAAATCAGAAGAACCAAGTGATAATACGGACGATAGCGATACTCCGATTGTGTTCTATGATATTGAGGTCTTTCCCAACCTGTTCCTAGTTAACTGGAAAATCGAGGGCGAAGGAAAGAAAGTTGTCAGGATGATTAATCCGACGCCGGCGGATATTGAGGAACTTCTGCACTTCAGATTAGTCGGCTTTAACTGTAGACGTTATGATAATCATATTTTGTATGCCCGATTGTTAGGTTATACAAACGAGCAGCTTTACGAGCAGTCACAAAAGATTATCGGCGGTAGCAAAAACGGATTCTTTGGAGAGGCTTATAACTTATCGTATACGGACGTTTACGACTTTGCTGCAAAGAAGCAATCTCTGAAAAAGTGGGAGATCGAGTTAGGTATTCACCATCAAGAGCTCGGTTTACCATGGGATCAGCCTGTGCCTGAAGAACTATGGACTAAGGTCGCAGAGTATTGCGATAACGATGTCCTGGCGACGGAAGCGGTATTCGAGCATCTAAAGGGCGACTTCACAGCCCGTAAGATATTAGCTGAATTAGCCGGGATGACGGTTAATGACACCACGAACAGTCTTACTACCCGAATTATATTTGGCAAAGAGCGTAATCCAGAGCTTGTTTATACGGATTTGTCTAAAGAGTTCCCGGGTTATGAGTTCAAAGATGGCAAGAACATGTATCGCGGTACTGATCTCGGTTTCGGCGGATATGTATATGCAGAACCTGGCATGTATACAAATATTGCATTACTCGATGTGGCCAGCTTACACCCCCATTCAATAATCGCTATGAATTGCTTTGGCGAGTATACACAGCATTTCAAGGATATTCTTGACGCACGTATATTTATAAAGCATGGCGACTTTGATTCTGCCAGAACGATGCTTGGCGGTAAACTCGCTCCATATTTGGACGATGAGACTACGGCTAAAGACTTGGCTCAGGCGTTGAAGATAGCCATTAACTCAGTTTACGGTTTAACAGCAGCTAACTTCGATAATCCGTTCCGCGATGTTCGTAACAAGAATAATATTGTTGCCCTAAGAGGAGCCTTGTTTATGCGAACACTTCAGGATGAGGTGCAGGATCGAGGATTCACTGTGGCGCATATCAAGACGGATTCTATCAAGATCCCGAACGCTACACCTGATATTATTGATTTCTGTATGAAGTTTGCTCAGCAGTACGGCTACACCTTTGAACACGAGGCTACGTACGACAGAATGTGCCTTGTTAACGATGCTGTTTATATTGCTAGGTATAAGGATGGTAAACATGCTGGCGAATGGACGGCAACCGGCACTCAATTCCAGATTCCTTATGTATTTAAGACCCTCTTTAGTAAAGAGCCAATTGAATTCAAGGATATGTGTGAGACTAAGTCTGTCAGCTCATCTTTATATTTGGATATGAACGAGAACCTACCTGAGAACGAACATAATTATCAGTTTGTAGGAAAGGTAGGCTTGTTCTGCCCGATTAAGCCGGGATGTAATGGCGGCGAACTTCTTCGTGAAGGAAAGGATAAGGACGGCAATGTAAAATATTCTTCTGCGACTGGAGCTAAGGGATATCGTTGGCTTGAGTCTGAGTCAGTTAAGATACTCGGTAAAGAGAATGATATTGACCGTTCATATTACAACAAATTGGTCGACGATGCGGTCGATACCGTGTCTAAGTACGGAGACTTCGAGTGGTTCGTTTCTGAGGAACCGCCACCTGAAGAGCGGCAGCTTGAAGCTCCGCCTTGGCTTGTAGCCTGTGGCAAAGAAACATGTGAGGGCTGCCCATACTTCAGCAATGACCAATACCATTTCGATTGTCGTCTAGGTTATGATATCGGCGATATGCTGGCGCTGAATCTGGACGACGAAGCCGATGCATTTATTAAACGATAAACATTTATATTTAAAAGGAGATTAAAACTATGGAAATTACGTTCGCACCGAGAGGTATATTACAGATTGATGACGCGAGAATCATACATCGCAATTTTGCTGGTAGAGGAGACAAGTATAACAGAGAAGGGGATCGCAACTTCTCACTTGTCATTCCCGATCAGGAACTTGCCGACCGTCTTATTGCAGACGGCTGGAATGTCAAGATTAAGCCGCCGAGAGAAGATGGCGACGAACCGTTTATGTTCTTGCCGGTTAAGGTTAAATTCAATGATCGCGGACCGCGTGTATATTTGATCAGCGGCAACAGAAAGAACGAGCTCGATGAAGAGAGTATCGGCTGCCTTGATGATGTTGATATTTTGGGAGTCGATCTTGACATACGCCCGTATGATTGGGACGTTAATGGAAAGACCGGTCGCACCGCATATTTACAGTCAATCGCAGTAACGCAAGAACTCGATCGCTTCGCTGAGAGATACGCTGAATATTAATCCGCGAAAATAACAAGTCCTATAATGAAGAGAAACAGTAAGCTCAAGATCCAGCCAAAATTGGAAGGGAGCGAGAAAGTGGGTTCGATCCCCACACTGTTTCTCTTTTTGTTTTACCAATACAGGTCCCAAGGGGGAAATCATCATGATGGAGAACAGTATTCAGTTGTATGGTAACAAAGCTTTTGGAGTAGAAGTATCTAAGTACGGACTCGAGCATGGATATTTGGATTACAAAGCTCTAGCTGATATTTTAGGAGATTGCATTCTAAACAACACAGTTAGAGCAGAAACAATGGAAGATTGGGAAATTATTAATGGGGAATTCCACACAATGGTTTTCCAAGACTACATTATTTCCGAACATGGCTATGAGTTCTTACAAGAGTTTACAGATGAGTTAGTGTTTTACAACGAAAAGCTCGATATGTATATTTGGGCAGTGACTCATTTCGGAACAAGCTGGGATTATGTTCTTACAGATGTGAAATTGGTAAAAGAGGAGGATGCTTTATGAGTGACCAACTAGACTTCTATTATCGAATCATGTGGGCTGAGTTTCAAGGAACGGACGCTCTGTACGAAGATTATATTATTCATATGATTGGAGTGGTAGGGCTGAATGCTTTGAAAGATAATCGTTTACTTGAGAGCTGCGGAGTTGTTAACGGACGTAAATTATATACTTTATGCCCAGCGACAACTTTAAAGGGGCGATTATCTAATGAAAACTGAAAAGTGGTATCAAAGACGCTTAGCTGCTTATTTTACAGAGCACTATATTCAATATGAGGATACTGCTGAATTTTGGAATGACCCAGCTATGAATCAATGGCTGTTTGATATTCCGGAATTGAATGAACGAATCACACTCACTTGTTATGACGATGGAAGAGTCACAAGTTCTGTGTTTCATATTAAAATGAAAGGAGAATATGTATGAAAACATTATTCCACTTTATCCTAACCCTGCTTACTGGTGGGTTGTGGTTGGTATGGCTTCTTATTAGACATTTAATTAAGAAGTAAAAAGATTGTTAGGGCTCGTCTACGGACGGGCTCTTTTGTTTTTATTTGAAAGGAGAAAAATTAAATGAAACCTGATAATGATAAAGAATTTGCAAACATCCGTGCGATAGCAGACAACTACAAGATGCCTTTTATCACCCTCCCCAAGGAGTATACGTTATCATCGGCTATAAGTGTTTATGCAGACGCTGATACCCATGCCCATGCAACTTTTGGCGCATACATGGAAAAAACCTTAAAGGAATCGGTCTTAAAAATGTTAAAAGAAAGCAGAGAAATATCTATGCCAAAAATCAAAAACGTTATATTTAACGCTCCGGCAACGATTGTGTTCTGGGCTGACGGCACTAAGACGGTAGTAAAGGCTCAGGACGATGATAAATTCGATCCGGAGAAGGGTCTCGCTATGGCTATTTCTAAGAAAGCGTTAGGTAATAAGGGTAATTACTGTAACGAGCTTAAGAAGTGGCTGCCGAAGGAAGGAACATTAGGACCTTGTAATATGCTTGAATTAGAGGCTGGTTTAGCTCAAATTACTGAAGCAGTATCAAAAGCAATTGGAGTGTCTACAAAAAATGGCTAAGCAGCCGTTCTTATACCCTTACCAGATGGATGCAGTCAGAAAAATGCGAAATGGCTGCATCTTAAACGGCGGCGTTGGCTCAGGGAAAAGTAGAACGGGTTTATATTACTACTTCAAAGAGCAAGGTGGCAGTATAAACCCCGACTACCATCCTATGAAAAAACCAAAGGATTTATACATAATCACAACGGCAATGAAACGAGATTCGTGCGAATGGTTACAGGAATTAATCCCTTTTAAAATGTGCCCTGATCCCAAACTAAACTATTACAAAAACAAAATTGTAATAGATAGCTGGAATAATATTCAGAAGTATAAAGATGTCTACGGAGCATTCTTTATATTTGATGAAGACCGCGTTACGGGTTCGGGTAAATGGGTGAAGGCATTCTTAAACATCGCTCGAAAAAACAATTGGATTATCCTCTCAGCAACACCCGGAGACACCTGGGAACAATATATTCCTGTGTTTGTAGCGAACGGTTTTTATAAAAACAAGACGGCATTCATTCGAGAGCATGTTATATATTCTCGCTACACGAAGTATCCGAAGATCGATAAGTATATTAATACAGGTCGACTAATCCGGTTACGCAACGAGATTCTAATCGATATGGATTTTTCAAGAAAGACCATACCTCATCATGAAGACGTATATGTCAAATATGATATTCCGAAGTACAAGGATGCTATGAGGACTCGTTGGGACCCTTATAAAAATGAGCCCATTCAACAAGCATCCGGTCTTTGTTATGTCTTACGAAAGATTGTCAATTCGGATGAATCTAGACAGATAGCTCTAATGGAATTAGCGGAGAAGCATCCTAAGATGATAGTCTTCTATAATTTTGATTATGAGCTTGATATTTTGAAAGGACTTTATTATGGAAACAACTGTCAAATTGCAGAGTGGAACGGACACGTTCATCAGCCTATCCCACAATCCAACAGATGGATTTACCTTGTCCAATATACTGCTGGATGTGAAGGATGGAATTGCATTAGAACCGATACCATTGTCTTCTACTCCCAAAACTATTCTTACAAAGTCATGGCTCAAGCTTCTGGAAGAATTGATAGACTTAACACCCCCTTCCAAGACTTATATTATTACCATCTCAAAACAAGAAGCGGGATCGATCTAGCAATCAGTAAGGCATTGAGCGAGAAGAAGAAATTTAATGAGACTAGATGGGTAAAATGGTAGTCGCGAAATAAACAGACTCCTTTATGAAAGGAGCGGATAAATATGTTAATCGCAATTGTTGTATATTTAGCTATTGGAGCATTTTTAGTCGGACTTTGTGAAAAAGAATTGATGGATGTGGTAAAAGATGAATCTTTGGCTACGAAAATCTGGTTTTTCACAATCATGATACTTAGTGGACCAGTTTGCTTTATGCACGGTTGTGTTAATGCGATTTATCATGATACTAAAAACTAAAAGTTTAGGAGGCTTAGAGAAATCTGGGTCTCCTATTCTTTTTATTTCAAGGAGGTTTTACCAATGTATAAACATGAAAAAAATGAAATGCGATGTCCCTTCGGGGGCAGAATACTTTGTTTTATGATGGCTGCGGTCTTAGTATTCAACATCGCTACTTGCGCTCCGGTAATGGCTGTGGAAGAGCCGATTACGGATATTCGACCGAAACAATTTGTTATACCTAAACAAGAAATCACAATTGAAGTTAAGACCGAGCCGGTTCTGAAATCGAACGAGGAGATCATTTCAGAAATCAATGCCGGTCTTTGGGGCAACGGTGAGGAGAGAAAAGCTCGCTTAATTGAGGCGGGTTACGACTATGACGAGATTCAATCTGTAGTTAATACCCGGTACCCCTCAGCGCCAAAAGTTACCCCCACCTATACATATAGTGGAACTGGCTTAACTAAGAGCGGCGGTGTTTACTGGAATCCGAATACAGGTCTGAAAGAAACTTGGTACTCACAAAGAGTGTTGCCAGGTGGCGGACTGAGTATTCCTGGACGACATGTAAACAGTGAAGGATTTGTCTGTGATGGAGACGGTTATATTTGCGTATCGTCTTCGACATATCCTAAAGGAACAGTTATCGAAACATCCAGAGGAATGGGGAAAGTATATGATACTGGCTGCGCACCTGGAGTGTTAGATATTTATGTTAACTGGTAGCTCGAAGCTACAAATGAAAGGAGAAAATTATGACTTGTAGAGAAAAATTGAAAAGGGAACACCCAAACGAAATTAATGAGAGGTATAGCGGAGGATGCACGAAATGTCCTGCTGATTATTGTTATCTAGACGATCCTTCTTATTGTGATCACGGTGTTACTAATGCAATTTGCACAAAATGTTGGGACCGAGAAATACCGGGAACTGAACCTGTTAAAGAAGAAATCAAGCCTACCACTATCTACTATGCTCATCATCAGTGGAAGTACGGCACAAGGATTGAGGAGTATGAGCTCGATCTTATTAAGAAAAATTTCCCGCATGCTGAGATATCTAACCCGGCAACTGATCTGAAATTCAAAGACTGCGGTGACGAAGAGATCATTATGGATGAATGCCTTAACAAAGTACTTGAATCCGATATTGTCATATTCAGCGCTATGGACGGAATGATCGGAATCGGCGTTTACAACGAAATTATGGCTGCAAAAGAAGCATGTAAGCTAGTGCTCTGTCTTACTCAAAACAAATTGCATACCGCTTTTAATATTTATGAAACACCGGAATTCAAGAGCGACAGACTCTACGCTCGGGTTAGTGTGCCCATGCTTAAATGAGAGGAGAAGAAAATATGAAAAATTCATCAAGTAGTTCAAGTTCATCAGGAATCGGTTTTACCGGTTTATTAACGATTGTATTTATCGTGCTGAAACTTCTCGGCAAGATAACCTGGTCCTGGTGGTGGGTACTCTCACCGCTTTGGATTACGGCTGCTGCCGTGGTAGTCGTATTAGCTATCATGCTGCTGATAGCATCGATTAAAAAGTAAAGAAATTGGAGGCTGCGAATTATGAAAATTGAAAACTGGTGCGGACATGATATCCGCTTTATTGAAATTAACGGCGAATGGTGGGCAATTCTTAAAGATATTTGTGATGCTTTAAACTTACGGACTGATGGGGTCGCTCAACGTTTAGATCCCAGTATGCTCGAAAGAGTTCGAGTCGAAGCATCTGACCACCGTTCAAATGGGGTCACATCTCGAGCAAGAAAAACACAAGATATGCTTGCCGTAAACGAACTCGGAATCTATGAAGCTCTCTTTGCAAGTAGACGCTTGGAGGCTCGTAAATTCAGACGTTGGTCCGCTTCGGTGATGCAAAAGCTGAGGAGTCGCGTTGGCCTCGCAGGGTATGAGGTCATGCGTATGACAGATAAAGATATTCAGGATGATATTGATCATATTCTGGATACTTTGTTCTGGGATGAAGAAAAGAAATGCGTTATGCAGTCGGTTACTGCGCAAGGCGGAGACGTCGAGCAGGTACTGTTTGAATGAAAGGAGAAAGGATAATGGCTGATATTTTAGTAGTTAAATGCAATGTGTTTGCTTCGCATAAGCAGTTACAGGATATCCTTGATTATCTTAAAGCTCAGAAAGAGGCTGGAGTGGTTCTTCTTCCACCTTATTTGGAAGCCCAAATAGTTCCTGACGACATTGAAATCAAACTCGTTGATGGAAACGGAAAGGAGATTAAGAAATGATCAAAATTGAAAACGTAGAAGTCATGGGCTTGGAAGCAGCCATCAGAGGCATGCGCAATCCGATGAATTCTTGGGAGAAAAGTGATAGTTATGAGAACTACTGTGTCGATTATGAAAAAGACGAAAACACTGGCGAAGTCGCTGAAATAAGAGTCCCGTATTATCGCGTCGGCGCTGGTGATCTTGCTCTCATGAAAAAGCTTGCTAATGCCGGTACGGACCATCGTAAGTTCATGCGGATGATTACCGTATATCTGGACATCACTGCTCCGCTATATTGGTGGAAAGAATTCGATACCTATAAGGTAGGCACTGTTGCAAATTCTTGCTCAACTATGCACAAGATTGCGGATAAAGAGTTTACGCTGGAAGATTTCAGTCGAGATCATATCGATGGTGGAAAGGTATGCGCAAAACGTGGTGATGAAATGTTTTCTTCTTGGGATATTTTAAAACTAACAATTGACGCATTAAATTACCATCGAGAACAATATCTTGAAACTGTAAATCACTCCAGACCGCACGGTAAAACCGAATATAGAGCAGAGATAGCTAAGTATCATTGGTGGCAAATGATCCAGCTTCTGCCGAGCTCGTACAACCAGCGACGGACGGTTATGCTGAACTATGAGGTCCTGGCAAATATTTATAAAGCTCGTCATAATCATAAGTTAGACGAATGGCATGATTTCTGTAAATGGATTGAGAATTTGCCGTATAGCGAGCTAATTACTGGACGGAACGATAAGAAACTCAAAATTACGTCATACGACGACAACGCCGGACCGATTATACCTGATCTCACCCCCGAGCAGGGGGAAGAATTAACGGACGCGATGTCGTTAATAAGAGAGGAGAATGAATAATGTATACTACGTCAACCAACACAAACGGGACAAGCACGATAACCACTACACCTTATGGGGAGGAGAATGATCTATGAGCACATCATGGAAAGCGCAAATAGATAACACTAAATATGCCGGTAAACTTACCAGCACCTACAGCATACAGTTCGAAACAACAGACAAAGAATTGTATAGATTGGTAGAGCAAGCTTGTCAGAGGGCTATGGACGAAAATGATAATCATGAGAAGGTTCCTCACTCTATAGGCAACGGATGTGTGGTGGTAAAAAGGGAGGATAAACCATGAGTAAAACTATAATTTTAATGATTTTCATAGCCGCACTAGTGTTGGTTTCAGCAGCGAGCTTCAAACGCTTCATGGAGAATCTGAATGAGAAAAGATATTTCGGTTGCGGTATTAACCTAATGGCTCTATTGACCTGTATGGTAGCGTATGTTAAATGCATATTTTGAGAAAGGAGGAATAATCTATGAAATTCAAAAAGCATTCGAAAGAATACAAACTAAAACGCATCTCGAAAAAGTGTTTCGACCAGATAAAGATATCTAACGCATTTCTGAGGCATCCGCCGAGGCCCGAGAAACTCATGGCTAAAATCGACGACTTCACGCTGCGTTTTCACAAACTTAGTCCTATTATCGTCGGCGAAGATTACGTTCTCATGGATGGCTATTGTGCCTATCTGATAGCTAGGAAATTCAACTACCACGGTCTCCGGCTGAAAATCTATATGGCTAAAGAGATAGGGAGGGATAAGTAATGGACGATTACAAAATGGTGCATTTCGATCAATACTGCGAGAGTTGCAAATATTGGGATAAGAAGGGAACGGACGATCCTTGCGATGAATGCCTTAGCATCCCATTCAATATGGACTCGCATAAACCTGTAAATTGGAAGGAGAAAGAAGAATGATATCGCTTATATTTAAAGGCTGTATAACTGCATTGGCTACGGCGATTATACTCGGCGTGACGGTAATAGTTTTAGCCGTTATTGTATATTTCGTTGTTAGTGCTATACGCAATTTGATGCGCTTGAACAAAAATACCACGGAGCTTAACAAGCTCGAGGATAAAGGAAATGGGCACGATTAACTCGCGTCGGAAACACATTCCTTTATGAAAGGAAGCGTGATACATATGAAATATCAGAAAAACAAACGAGCGAAATCTTTAAAGAAGCAACGAATTCTTGGAGCTATATTAATAGCGCTTAGCTTAATACCTTTATTTTTAGAAGGTAATGCTACAGCATTATTTATAGTAGCCCCTTTAGGATTAGGGTTGATTATTACTAAAGATATAGTCGTAACGGATGATTATTTCTATGAATTGGAAGCGAAACAATTCGATAAATGGAAGGAGCCCTAAGGAAAACTTAGGCTCTTTTCTTTTTGTTTAGGAGGTGACTTTATGGGTACTGGTGATCCGCCTACTGTGTAAAACATAACCAAAGTCTGCGAAAAACAAATTTACAAACGAAAGGAAAAATTATTATGAGAAAGTACATCAGAGCAATTATGAGGACCGAGGGCAAGACTGAAAAGCGTAGCCCCTCCATCTGGGTGAGATCCGCATTCCATCTGTTCCAGCAGAAAAAGTACGGAGCTGAGAAGCGTGCGTTCAATCAGTTCAGGGGAACTCGTAAGAAGTATTTATGGCGTATGTATAATCCGCAATAACGGGCTGCATCGGCTGTAAAGAAATCTTAAAGAAAGGAGAAATAATTTATGGAGGTCATTTTATATGAACGAATACCAAGCAAAATGGCAAGAGCGAACCAAAGAATTAGCAGCAGAGGGTCTTAGACCGTGTGAAGTCTCGAAAATTATCGAGAGTGAATTCGGCGGCAGTATGTACAACAAAGTTCAGAAGTACATGAAAAAATACTGCCAAGATACGGAAGCGATCCAAGAAAAGCATATAGCTCTGCAAAACCTTGAGCCTAAGGATTACACCCTGGACTGGAACGGCAATCATATTGTTCGTTTCGGTCTTATGGGTGATACCCAGCTCGGGTCAAAGTATGCTCAAATCACGCAGCTGCATAAATACTATGATATTTGCAGACAGCTTGAGATCGAGAATGTATACCATACCGGAGACATTACGGATGGCTTAAAGATGAGACCGGGTCATGAGTATGAGCTATATTGCACATCTGCGGACGAGCTGAGAGATGACGTTGTGAAGAACTATCCGAAGATCAGCGGCATCACGACTCATTTCATCACCGGTAATCATGATGCGTCCCTTTACAAACATGTAGGTTATGACATAGGTAATGCCATAGCGAGGGAACGGACAGACATGAAGTATTTAGGCAGAGACTGTGCTGTAGTGCATCTCACGCCGAACTGTACACTCGAGCTCAGACATCCTTGGGATGGGACTGCGTATGCTATATCTTACAAACCGCAGAAAATGATCGAGGCGATGGAGAGCGATTCCAAGCCGAACATATTAGGTATTGGTCACTATCACAAAGCGGAGTATATATTCTATCGCAATGTTCATTGTTTCCAGACCGGTTGCTTCCAGGGTCAGACACCGTTTACGAGAGGTAAAGGTATTTCTGTGCATCTCGGCGGATGGATCTTAACTGTTTATGTTGATGAGAATGGATATATTCAGAGAATCGTTCCTGAGTTTATACCATTCTATGTTTCAGAGAAAGATGATTATAAAAAATTTAAATAAGGAGAAATTGTTATGTTTTGGTTGTTAGTTGTTTGCGCTGTTTTATTTGTTCTCATGCTTATTATAACTATTAAAAACGAGATAACCTTTAAGAGGCGTATGAAAGTAATAGATGCTATCACTGCTTATCGCTCGTTGTCTATTTTCGGCGGTAATAAACCTAAAGTAGAGTTCGACGATATGTATTCTTATGACTATACTTTATTCTGCGTTTGGGATTGGGGTTATAAGCATATTTTACCTAAGAATAAGTATGAATTAATAAAAGATTATATTTGTTAGGAGTTGTTTGTTGATGGGTGTTTTATATGATGCTACGAAAAGCAAAGGGAGAGAAAATCCGAAAAGAAATCGATCCGCCTGCTTAGACCTTACTGCTTATGAAGCTATAAGAAGAGCTGACATTGAGATCGAGCATGATCGTCTTCATAGGATGATTGATATTTTACATAGCGTTTGTGAGCTCAACGATTTCCACATTGAAGAGCATGTTGTTCTCCGTGATAAGAGGACAGGAAAGGTTTGGCGATAATTATGGCTGACGCATATTTCGAGAGTCTTAAACGAACCAGCAAGTGTCCTATCTGCGGTAAACAATTTGTTCCGGCTGCGCAGCATATGTGGAAGATCGGCGGATGGGGTAATATCAGCGGAGAACGGCGTGAAGTAGTCTGCTCATATTCTTGCATGCGCAAATGGGAGAAAGAGCAGGGCGTCAAAGATAAAAGACGAGAATACGCTCACCGCGAGAAACTATTATAAAGGAGTACTTACTATGTGGGGTTATTTACTTTGCTTTATATTTGGCGGTTTCGTCGGCTTTTTGATTATGGCATGCTTGGTAGCATCTAAAGACGAAAGAGATCGCGAAGCTTTGATTAAGCAGCTTAAGGATGAGATATACGAAGATATTTATTCATCTAAGGATAAGGAGTGAATGCAATGGCTTGGGTTGATATAGATTATGCGAGATCAGTTGTTAAACAGATGTATCCCCATGACAAATGGAGACGACGTGTAAGGGCGATGCCTGACGAACAGATACTCGCTATATATTATAAGCACGAGAGTGATAGGCATGCTAAGAGAGTAGCACATAAGCACGACGAACCGGTTGTACCTACTGCAGAACAGGTCGAGCAAATGTTATTCACTCCCGATGTCGGAGAGCAGCTCAGCTTCGGGCTGTAACATATTCAAGAGGGTCGGTTCAATTACTGGCTCTCTTATTTTTATTTGTGAGGTGAAATTATGGCGGAAAAAAGAGGCAGACCTTTGAAAGAAGGGTCGAGGCATGGCCAATATCGGCTTCGGATATCGGATAAAGATGCTGAAATGCTGGACTATATGGCTACGAAAAAAGGGTTGTCGAAGGCTGAAATTATACGAAATAGCTTGAGAACTTACTACAATCTTGTGAAGTATCAGGATTAATTGGATATCCAATAATTCAGAGGTTGGGAACGAGTTGTTGAAGATAGGCTACGGACGGCTATTTTATGGATATCCAAAAAATCATTTTTGGGGTGATTTTGCACGTTTTTTACCCGAAAACCCGTTTTTTTATACTTTTTAACCCGCATAGGGAAAATTACTATAGTAATAATCTCTATAGTAACTAAAAACCCCCAATTTTTTGGTTTTTGTGTTTTATGGATATCCAATAATTATTTTTACTAAAGAAAGGACGATTTTTGTGATAAGAAAGAAAGACAGAGAGATTTATGAGGATTTCGTACATATGTGTCCTTATGTCAAAGGGCAAGTGAAATCTTGGTTCACAAATGAACACGCTGAGTTATTTGCTGAACTTAACGACGGAAGCGCTTATCGGTACGACTATATAGCCAAAACGTTCAGATGGGCCGAATCTATAGAAGTATTTTTGAATAAGCCTAAAGACGAGCGTGAGTGGAGAAAGAACTTTGCCCGGAGACTTTATAAGAAGATGGTCATGAAAGGTATTACACAAGATACATTGGCATGGAAAGCAGGTTTATCGCAAGCGACCCTATCCAAATATTTAAGTGCAACTACTACTCCTACAGTTTATAAATTGCAGGAAATCGCCGATGTTCTAGATTGCGATATAGCTGACTTAATTGACTTTGTATAAAAAATAGGCTGTTCTAAAATTCGCGTGAAAAACATGCTATTTTATGAGAGAGAAAGAATAAAAACGCCAAAAACTGGCACTTTCTCTTTTGTTGTTTAAAGAAAGGAAATAATTATGGAATTATGGATTAGAATAAAAGACTATCCGAACTATGAAGTAAGTAGCAATGGCCGTGTTAGAAATATAAACACAGGCCATATTCTTAGACCCGGAGTTAAACAAAACGGTTATGAAATCGTTGTGCTAAGAAATAGCAATAAAAATCATACTGAATTAGTACATCGTTTAGTAGCTGATAATTTTTATGACGGATGTCATGACGGGCTTGTTGTTGACCATATCGATACTAATAAACGAAATAATTTTGTAGGTAATCTCGAATGGTGCACAAGTTCCGAAAATAATAAACGAGCATATAAAACAGGTGTTAAGACACCAGTAAAGCCTATTAATCAGCCGTCATGCAAAAGAGTTCGTGTACTAGAAACCGGAAAAACGTATAGAAGTATAAACGATTGCGCGGATTCGATAGGCGCAAATCATAGGCGTATATCTGATTGTTTGAATGGACGTTTAAAATCGCATCACGGATACCATTTTGAAGAAATCGATTAGTGAGGTTTTACTATGTTAGAAAATAAATTCCAATCTAATGTGATAAAAGAAATCAAAAAACGATGCCCCGAATGTATTGTTATGAAAAATGATAGCTCATATATTCAAGGGATCCCTGATTTACTCATATTATATAAAGATAAATGGGCATCTCTCGAAATAAAACGTTCTAAAAATGCTAAGAAACAGCCAAATCAAGAACATTATGTCGGTCTTATGAATAAAATGTCATTCTCAAGATTTATTTGTCCGGAGAACAAAGATGAGGTATTAACTGAACTTTTTCATAAATTTAATAAATGAGGAGGACTGGCTGCGTGAACTTCATAAAACATTCGAACCTCGAAGGTCTACACGCTCCGTTCGGAGCAAGTAAGTCGGCATGGCTTAGATATGATGATAAAAAAATCATCGATGTGTTTCAAGGCTTAAAAGCCAAAGAAATGGGAACACGTCTTCATGCCTGGGCTAAAGAAACAATTGATTTAGGAATTAAACAGCCTAGATCTAAGAAAACTTTATACGCATATGTAAATGATGCTATAGGTTTTCGAATGAATACCGAAGTCGTGTTATATTATTCCGATTTCTTTTTCGGAACCGCTGATGCTATAAGCTTCAGAAATAACATGCTAAGGATTCATGATTTAAAAACAGGAAAAACACCGGTCCACATTGAGCAGCTCGAAATATATGCTGCTCTTTTTTGTTTGGAGTACAAAGTAAAGCCCAACGATATTTCTATAGAGTTACGAATCTATCAGAATGATGAGGTTTTATTTCACAACCCCGAACCCGAGGATATTGCGGCTATCATGGATAAGATAGTTCACCTCAACAAAATATTAGAACATACATATTCAGAGGAGGCTTGGTAAAATGAATCACATTGCAGAAGAAATGATGTCATATTTTGGATGCGGTTCAGATGAAGATTCATTAGAACATTATGGAATCAAACGTCGATCAGGCCGTTATCCTTGGGGATCGGGTGATGACCCTTATCAGCGTGATGGTCGAGATTTCTTAGGTCGTGTTGATGAGCTCAAAAAACAAGGTTGGACTGAAACTCCTGAAAATATTAAGAAAGAGTTTGGTTTAACCACCACTCAATATCGTACAGAGAAAGCTCTTGCTAAAGACGAGAGAAGAATGCTCGAGGTTGCTGCTGCCAAATCTTTAAAAGATGATGGCTTAGGAGCTACTGAGATTGCAAGAAAAATGAGCGATAGATTCGGTAAGACTTATAATGAGTCTACTGTTCGTTCATTACTCGATGCTAATTCTGAAGCTCGCATGAATCAAGCTAAAGAGACTGCTAAATTTATAAAAGAGCAGATCGATAAGCGAGGCATGATTGATGTCGGTACCGGTGTTGAGCGTGAGCTTAATATTTCTAAAGAAAAGCTCAATCAAGCGTTAGCCATTCTTGAAGCTGAAGGATATCCGGTTTATAAAGGCGGTATTCCGCAGGTTACCAATAAAGGGCAGCAGACCAATCAAAAGGTTATTTGCCCTCCAGGAACCGAACATAAGGAAATCTATAACTATGAAAATGTTCATTCGCTCAAAGAATATATTTCTAGAGATGATGGGCAGTCATATGAAAAGAAATTCAATTACCCTTCGAGCATGGACTCTAAAAGACTCATGATTCGATATAAAGAAGACGGCGGCATCGATAAAGATGGTGTTGTTGAACTTCGTCCTGGAATTGCTGACTTGTCTTTAGGCGAGTCTCGATATTCTCAGGTTCGTATCATGGTTGATGGAAAGAAATACATAAAAGGCATGGCTGTCTATGGCGATGCAAAAGATTTTCCAGATGGTGTAGATGTCATATTTAACACCAACAAATCTAAGTCTGTCGCAAAAATGGATGTACTTAAAAATATTAAAGATGATCCGGATAATCCGTTTGGTTCTTTAATTAAAGATGCCGATAAAGGCGGACAATATTGGTACGATCCTAAAACCGGAAAGCGAGTTCCTGCTAATACGAAAGGTGCAAAACTCGGTCTTATAAATAAGCGCTCAGATGAAGGTGACTGGACTGATTGGAAAGATGCTTTACCATCTCAGTTCTTATCTAAACAATCATTACAGATGGCTAAGAAACAGCTTAATCTTGCGGCTGCAGATAAAGTGGCTGAGTTTGATGAGATTAAATCGTTAACCAACCCCACTGTTAAGAAACATTTATTAGGCAAATTTGCTGATTCATGTGACTCTGCTGCTGTTCATTTGCAAGCTGCTGCTTTGCCTGGTCAGAAGTATCATGTAATTATTCCGATTACGTCTATGAAAGATACTGAAATATATGCACCTAACTATGAGAATGGAACCAAGTTAGCTCTTGTTCGATATCCTCATGGCGGTACATTTGAGATCCCGATATTAACTGTTAATAATAAACACGCCGCGGCTAAGAAACTCTTAGGCACGAATGTTTCAGATGCAGTTGGTATTAATAGTAAAGTTGCAGAGCGGTTATCTGGTGCTGACTTTGATGGCGATACTGTTATGTGTATTCCTACACACGATAAAGCCGGTAAAGTTAAAGTTACATCTACGCCTCCGCTTAAAGGACTTGAAGGATTTGATCCTAAGACTGCATATCCTGAGCGTCCCGGTATGAAATATATGAAGAATACCGGAACTCAAATGGGTATCGTATCCAATCTTATTACTGATATGACATTGAAAGGAGCCACACAAGATGAACTTGCTAGAGCAGTTCGTCATAGTATGGTTGTCATTGATGCTGAGAAACATAAATTGGATTATAAACAGAGTGAGATCGACAATGGTATAGCTTCGCTTAAGAAGAAGTATCAGAGCTATGTTGATGCTGATGGTAAAGTACATTCTGGCGGTGCCTCCACTCTTATTTCTAGAAGTAAGGGTGAGAAGTCGATATTAAAAAGACAGGGTAGCCCTCAAATAAATATGAAGGGTAAGGAATGGTATGACCCCAGTAAGCCGGAAGGTTCTCTTATTTGGAAGACAGCCGACGATGTATCTTATGAAGTACCTAAGGTTAATAAGCGTACAGGGGAAGTAACTACCACTACTAAATACCGTACTCAGAAGAGTACTCGTATGGCGGAGGCTACTGATGCCCGCTCACTCATATCTGATGCGGATACCCCAATGGAAAGGGCATATGCTGACTACGCTAACCGGATGAAGACCCTGGCTAACCAGGCCCGTAAAGAAATGGCCTCCACCGGTAAGATCGCATATTCTGCTAACGCCAAGAGGATATATCAACCCGAGGTTAAGTCCCTTATGGAAAAATTAAATACCGCATTACTTAATGCCCCTCGTGAACGGCAGGCACAGCTTAAAGCTAATGCAGAAGTAAATGCAAAAATAAAAAAGGCTAAAGATGAAGGCCAGGAACTTAAAAAAGAGGACATTAAGAAAACAAGCCAAAGAGCTCTAACAAAATATAGAGATTCTGTTGGCTCTGTTTCCAGAAGAGACCGTTCTATAAAAATAACAGACAAAGAATGGGAAGCTATTCAAGCTGGCGCTATTAGTGAGAACTATCTTAAGAAGATACTCAATAATACAGACATTGACAATCTTAGAGAAAGAGCAACGCCTCGTGCAACAACGACTCTAAGTAAAGCTAAGATTAGTCAAATCAAAGCAATGAGCAATTCTAACTACACTTTGTCTGAGATTGCTAAGAAACTTGGCGTCTCTTCATCAACAGTTTCTAAGTACTTGAAAGGAGGAGCTGCTTAACAATGGAAAGTGAATGCATGTTAACAACAATTGACAATCCTTTTGATCCATTTGAACAGTTCACTTCTTGGTTTCTGTTTGATGTTGAAAAAGGTTACAATTCGTCTTCTCGTTTAGCTCGAATTGCAAAACTTACTGATGAAATGACTGAAAAAGAAGTAAATGAAGAAATTGAAAGAGCAATTGATGAAATAATTCAATATGATTTCATGAACATTTACAAAAAAGTAAGAAGAAATTCTGAAAATAGTCAGCAATCAGAAGAAAATACAACCACATAGATGACAAAAAGCATAGGGGAGGGGGTCTCAAAAATCACACC
>ERZ1026894.96-NODE-96-length-65928-cov-14.041109_pt1 | contig 65928 bp, 44 predicted proteins | sample MGYA00380177_ERZ1026894 | MGnify/ENA primary metagenome ERZ1026894 (study PRJEB33269, sample SAMEA4719813) | human gut metagenome | biome: human-associated habitat; feature: organic feature; material: feces | place: Cameroon | collected 2013-10 ... | reverse complement strand
TTCCCTCCAAACTTTTGCAGAAAAAAATGAGGATTTTATGCGAAGTTTTCGGATTATTTGACAAAAGAAGCAATTTAACCTCCTTACCACCTTATATTATTAGAGGGCCTTGAGGCAAAATGTGTGCGCCAACAATCGCCCCCTAAAGGCATCAAAACAAGACCCAAAGACGAAAAATGGAAGTAAAAAGAAGAAAAGCTTGGGGCTTTTTTAGTTTACCAGAGCATAGCTGGGTATCTTAACAGCAGGTAACCTCCTGCAATGTTTAACGATAAAAGCAGCAAAAATAGAACAACGAAAATTATAAGATTTACCATCTGATAGGTTGTATGCCACTTTTGGGCCACCTTTTGCAGATCCCAAACACAACGATTAAAAGCAACCTCAAATGGCAAACGATAATGCTGCACCATTATTATGAAAGCAAATACGTATGCCGTACCATAAAGCGCCAAAATGAAGGATAGAACCAGCCAACCTGTCGAAAACGACTCCGTCATCTTGTAGACGACAATACCAAAAGGAGCTAACCCCGACAATGCCAAGACGGCTCCCTGCACCCACAGGTTGAAAACCACAGAGATCTGCTTGTAGGTGAGCCCCAAAAGCTTACCCAACAAGAGCAGAAACAACACACACAATCCGAATGGCACTAATGCAAGGTCAATCCATCTGAATTTCTTCATACTGTTTAGTTTATATTCAAACGGCACTAAGGTTTTCAAGTTTAACGGTTTTGGGTTTTGGGTTTTAGTCTTTTCATATCGTTTATGGTTATGGATTGTATATCATTTTTCCGTTCTTGCATAATCCTGCGACGGAGAGTTTCACCTTTGTGGTTTTGGCGTTGTTGTAGAACCTGATGGTTGCCTCTCCGTTTTTGTCGCATTTCACGTTCGGATTCCAGTAGAGCGTCCTTCGGTAGTCCTTGGTGTCTGGCAGGGGCTTGTCCTTGTAGTTGGGCTGGTAGAACTCCTTGGGCTCGGTAAAGCCATGCAGGATGATGCGACGGTCGCGGAACGAATGGCGGGTGGCGTCGTCGGGAAGGGTCACAAAGTCGAAGGTGATGTCGGCCGCCTTCATGCTCATCTCCAACGGCTTGTCCTCGTTGCGCAACTCGAAGTCTGTGTAGACGCGCGTCTTCCACTGGCGTTTCAGGAACAAGTCTTTGTAAACAGCGTAGTTGCTTCGGTTCGCCACAATCTTCAGGTTTGCCTCCTTGGTATAAGGCGAATCAGAGTTCACGGGATTGTAGGAGCGGTAGAACATATAGTCGTTCATTCGCGCGTCCACATTGAACATCCTTTCCGAGCCATAGGTGCCCAACAGCAATATGCCCAGCTGGATGGGGAAACGGCGGGCGTTGAACTTGCCAAACGACAGGCCATAGTCGGTGGCAAGGTTGTAGAGCTCGTAGGTGTCGTACTCGTATGCGGGCTTCGACCAGTCGATGCCGAGCTTGACGCGTCTCCTGCGCGCCCTGACCTCCAGGTTTCCGAGCGTCTTGCCCACCTTGGGCAGGCTGTCGTCGGCGGCCTCCAGCTCCTCTTCCCAAGCGTGCCCTTTTACGGGGGCGCGATGGGTCTGGTACCAAGAGTATTTCTTGGCGAAGACGGGATAGAAGAGGTCGCGCTTCACGTAATACTCAGGCCATCTCTCCTCATCGAGCACTCCTTTCCTCTCGATTCTGTCCAGGGCTTTCTGGCTGAGGTTGCTCTTGTGGGCGCTCATGAAGAGGATCCCGTCGCCGAAATACGGTGGGACGTCGAAGCAGAACCTGCCACCGTGGAAGGTGAGCGTGTCGAGCGCGTAGATCTCTTGGTCCAGCACCAACTCGCTGTTGAACATCACCTCATGGCGCAAACTGCCACGGTTCACGCCGCGGTCACGGTCCGTTTCATCGCTATATCCTCGTGAAGTCCCTTGGGAGGCGACGTGAGACGGTGTCGACACCATGGGCACCTTTCCGTCGATCGACATGCCCGAACTTGTCCCGGATCCATAGTCGATACGCTCCAGCGCCCTCAGGTAAGAGGCCACGCTGTTGAACGTCACGGCTTGCTCGCCATCTTCGTTGTTTGACAACTCCACAAGTGCCGTTGACCATCCAAACACCCCCTGCCGCCAATATGGCAACTCCTCGGGCTCAATTTCATCGAAATCAACGTTCTTGTACACGCAGCCCTCCACCGTCTGCACTTTCTCCGGCTGATAGCGGAGGGGCTGGGCGGCGACGATCTCCCTGAAGTCGTACCGGCGCCACCCCTGAACCAGCAGCAAGAGGTCGAGGGCCTGTCGGTGCGCGGCGTCGTCTTTCTCAAAATAGTAGTCGGGATGGGCCACGAACCCCTTGAGCTCCGACGAAAGCAGCAGGTCGGTCATGATGTTGCCGCTGTCGTAGGTGGGGTCGTCGGTGGAGGCGTCGCGGATGGACAACGACAGCGAGCTCACACCTGGGGTGGCGCGCAGGGACAGCTCGCCCCTCTCGAAGGGGTCGTAGATGTCTGCCAACCCGCCGACACGCACGTTCGGATCGTCGTAGTCGTGGTGGTTGACGAAGAACAGGCGGTCGGCCACGACGTTGCCGTCCTCGTCGAACACCACAAGGTTGTTGACGCCCGTGGGGAGGCGGCTGGCGTCGACCGTCTCCACACACTCACCGTTCGCCTTGAACGCCAGCGGCTTGAACACTTTCAGCGCGCCACGGCACAGGACCGCCATGGCGTAGAGCCTTTGGGTGTCGCCCACCAGCTTGGCGCGCACCGTGTTGCCCTTCAGCCGGAGCGACACGCCCCGCTTCCTGATCTCGGGAAGGTCGAACGAGTAATGAGCGCCGTTCCACTCGAAGTCGGCCGTCAGGACGCCGTGGTCCGGCACGTCCACCTCGAAGGCGCCGCGGCCCATGTGGGCGGTCCTGACCGCCTTGCCGTTGACGCGCCCCCTCACCGCAACGCACTCGCCCACCTGGTTGGTGGCCTCGAAGGCGACGCGCGCCCTGCACCCCGCTATGAGGTTGCCGCCCTCGGGGTAGAACGCCACCGTGAGCCTGGGCGGGGCGATGGCGTCGGCGCGCTGCTTGGGGCGGGGCACCATGTCCTTCACGCCATAGTCGCCGGCTGAAGCGGGCTTGGAGTAGACGGCGACCACGCGCGAGTACACCGTGCCGTACTCGCGGAAGAAGTCCTTGGCCATCTGGCGGTTGTAGAACTGCTCCCAGTCCTTGCGGCTGTAGGGGTGCTCGGTCACGGCGAAGTTGAGCATCCACCGGGTGTAGGCGCGCACCTCGTAGTAGCCGGAGTAGAGGGAGTCCTTAAGGGCGAAGCTGCCGCACGCGTAGCCGTCGGCTGTGGGGGTGACGTCGACCGTCTGCCGCTCCACAACAAGGCCGTCGGAGGAGACGAGCTCAACATAAAGGATGCGGCTCAGGTTGGTGGGACGGAGGTTGTCGGCGCGCGTCACGTAGGCCTTGTACCACAGCGTGTCGCCAACGAAATAGCACTGGTTGTCGAGGTGCAGGTACACCTTCTCCTGGACGGGAGCCCTCAGCAGCTTCTGGCGAAGCTGGTCCAACTTGGCCTGACCGAAGAGGTTGCTGCAACTCCCAAAAAGAAGGATGAGGAATATGATGTGTTTCATATTGCGTTTCATATTGTTCATTAGGTTTTCTCCAATACCATTATTTCATGATGCTTGCGGGTCACATAGGCCAAACGCTCAAATTAACTTAAATGTCATAATTCACATTTGAGAAGGCATTAGTAAAGAATATACATAATACCCATGCAATACTTAATTTCTTAACTAACTGTTTCATACAAGGTCTTTTTAGAACACCACAAAGATATTCATTTTCAACATAGGGTTCAAATACTTTTTGTTTCATTTTGTTTCTGCTGAACGTTAAATTTTTCTTTTTCTCATAAACCGTCCATAACCACCTAAACTATAGGCATTTATAATTTGCTTAACCTTTAAAACCATAAATCTCTATGAAAACATAAGGAAACAACAAGAAACACACACGACCTTCTTTTTAAGATAAACTCTTAAGCGCTTAGCAAAAAACTTGTTATCTTTGCAGCATACTAACACTAACATCTATGTCATTACGCCATTTTTGCAAAATCGCCGCTATTGGGTTGATTCTTGCGTCATTCTTTTCCTGCGACAACAATTCATCGAAAGTTTCCAATAAGATTGATTACATTAAATCTATCGGAGACACCAATCCTTCATTAGCTATGTCCATGTTGGATTCTCTGGATATCAATATAAGGAATCAGCCAGAAAGAGTAATTAAAAAGTTTGATTTGCTTAGACTGCGTGTGCAAGACAAGGCGTATATTACGGCAACTTCAGACATTGCCGCCAAACAGCTTGTCACATATTTCGAGAAAAATGGAACAGCCCTGGAGAAACAGGAGGCATATTTCTATGCGGGAAGTGTTTATAGAGACTTGCAAGACACACCACGTGCGCTCAAGTATTTTTTCAAAGCATTAGAAATTGCAGAGAACAGCAAGCAGTTTGACACAGTGATGCAAAGAAACACCTTTTCCAACCTACATTATCTGTATTTTAATGTTCAAGACTATCCAAAAGCCTATGAATATGCAATGAAGGAGTATAAACTATCTCAAAGCATCAACAAAATTGAACTTACTTGCTTAATGCATTTGGGTATGTCGCTAACCGTTCTTGATAGCATTAAGCAAGCAAAAGAGATTTACAAAATTGCGCTTGACACTATTTCTTCCAACCCACAATTGAAAGAAGATCACGAAGTGCTATGCTCACTTTTATTTAATTTTTCATACTTGAAAGACAGCGTCCAAGCTTCCCGTTGCTACACACTTCTTCAGGACCTAAACCTTGACGACGGCAATGACGCTAAGAATTATGCATACGGTGAGTTTTTCTTGTTGGTAGGGAAAAAAGAGGCTGCAATATGCGCATTTAACCGAATTCTTCACAACAAAACAGATTTGTTGAGAATGTACGATGCATCAAAGGCGTTGTTTCATATATATAATGAGGAGAAACAAGTTGTTGAAGCGAACAAGATGGCGAATCTGTTTGTTTCCCTATGTGATTCTATCGATCTTGGAAAACGCCAAGAATTGGCAGCAACAGTAAAAAACGAGTACCAATATCACAAAGACCAACAACGAGAGCAAAAAATCATTAACGAAAAAGAACGACTCCAGTCTTGGCTAATCATATCAGTAGTTGCTATTGTGATAATTCTTCTTATAGCAATAGCTTTCATATTTTACAAGCGTTATACCTACCTAAATAGGTTATTGGCTATTTCAAATGAGTTAAACGACTTAAGTATGGCCAAACAACAATTGCAAACAAACATAAAAAAGAAGGAAGAAGAATTATTGGCTTCTCAAAGCCTCTTAGATAAAAGAGAAAATGAATTGAAAAGCGTCAAAAACCAATTAAAAGATCTAAATGGAGAGCTCACGAAGTTTGACGAAAAATTAAAGAAGAAAGAACAGTTGTTGTCAGAAAAGATAGCACAAAGTCAGACGTTTCTTAACCTTCTTCGCCAAACAGAATTAGAGGAAAAAGCCGAAGATGTTATCTTCAACATTCGACAATCATCCGAAGGGAAGAAACACATGACCACTACCAACTGGAAACAGTTGTACAAGGCCGTCGATGAACTATATCCTGCATTCAAAGACCAACTGATGAAAGAGTTGGGCTCGTTTTCCGAGCAGCAGATGCAGGTCTGCTACCTCATGCGCATAGGACTTTCAAAACCACAAATTCAAAATATAACCAATCTCTCACGCGTAACAATATGGCGATGGGTTAAGAAATTCAACTGGATACAGACAACAGGCTTATCCAATAACAAAGATGCAAGCACTCTATAAACTAAAAAATGAACGTTTAGCGGGTCCAATGAAAATTTCCCGCGAAGAAACTTTGTTATAAAATATGGTCAAAAAGTTGTGTCGGGATTTTGCGTGAACCAGAGAGCGGAAACGCCGTTTTTGCGGGATGGACGTGACGAAAATAAGAGCAGCGGTTGGCGTTGGGCATGTATCGAGTTGCGAAAGATGGCTAACCGTGCCTCGATTGGGAAGGTTTCGCAGCGGGGTTAGGCATGTTTTGAGGGACGAAAGATGCCTAACGGCAATACAAAATGTTGAACAGGAACTGCCGAACACAAGGAAAACAACACAACACGCTGATTGTTAAGCAATTACAAAAACATGCCGAGAATGGAGTATTTGCAGCAAATGTTTGCGTCGTGGAAAAGAAACGTGTAGATTTGGCTATAGATTGTTACCGTTTTTCGGAACGCATGGAGGCGAAAGGCAACATGGAGATGCGTTGGGAATAGCCGTGATGGGAGGTGGCGCCCTATGGGCGAGGGGCGTTGGCGTTGACCACCAGGTGGCGAGGAAGGGTGATGACCTTGAGGCGCTCACACCACACACGCGACGATCCCGACACATGGCGGAGCGTGTAACTGCCAATGATGTAATAGGAGGCAGAAGAATTACGTATTTGCTGCAAATCGTTACTACTCATGATTATAGGGTGCAGAGCAGTTACAAGAACTGTATAAGAACACAAAAAACATTAAAAAATGGCACGGTTCTTGCTTTTGATGAGGTAAAGCCATAAATTTGCAAATTACAAATAATCACAAAACCCAAAAGACATGGAAATACAAGAATTTGAGAAAATCGTTCGCAGACAAGAGGGAGCGCTGAGCAGTGCCTTCCCCGCCCTGATGCGTAAAGTATATGTATGGATGACGTTGGCTCTGGCCATCACGGGCATCTGCGCCTACGGCGTGGCCACCAGTCCTGCATTGCTTCAGCTCATCTACATGAACCGCGCAGCCATTTGGATCCTGCTGTTCGCCGAGCTGGGCCTGGTGTTCTACACCACGGCACGCATCAACCACCTGTCGCTTACCACAGCCACCACACTGTTTATCCTCTACTCGGCCATCAATGGCGTCACGCTGTCGGCCATCTTCCTGGCCTACACGCTGACCTCCATTGCCAGTGTGTTCTTCATCACCGCAGGCACCTTCGCCGCAACGGCCCTCTACGGCTACTCCACGAAGCGCGACCTATCCAAGTTGGGTGGCATTCTCTTCATGGCGCTCATCGGCCTCATCCTTGCCACGGTGGTCAACCTGTTTCTCCACAACAGCATGCTCGACCTCATGCTGAGCTATGCTGGCGTAGTGATCTTCGTGGGCCTCACCGCTTGGGACTCTCAGAAGATCAAGCAGATGCTCGCCATGCAGACCGACATGGGCGAGACAGCGCAGAAGATGGCGCTCATGGGCGCCCTCTCGCTCTACCTCGACTTCATCAACCTCTTCCTTTATCTGCTGAGAATCTTTGGCAAGGAGCGCTAAAACCATAGCGCCGAAACTGGTAAAACCCAACAAAGACGCATATTGAAAAATGCCAGACTGTCAACATCGATTGACGGCCTGGCATTTTTCTTTGTCACGCTTTAGCCCACATCGGTCATTAGATTTTAACCCAAATCTAATGACCGACGTGGGGTTTCTTGCGGTGCATTAGTGCGCGGTGTTGGGCGGCAGCGATGCGGTGCCACTCCCCCACTCCTTGTTGGGCTTGCTTCCCATGGTGAGCACGAGTCGTCCGCCATGCGCTATCATGTCGTGGGTGATATAAGCGCGGTTGTAAGGCTGCCCATTCCATGTGGCCGACTGAACGAATATATTCTTGTCGTTTACGCCCTCCGCCACCATTTCAAAACGCCCCAGCCTGACACGGCTGACCGATGGCGACCCTATGATGTAATAAGGTGTGGCGGGACAAACGGGATAAAAGCCCATCATGCCAAACACCTGCCAGGCGCTCATCTGCCCAGCATCGTCGTTGCCCGACAATCCCCCCGGCTCATCGAGATACTCAGTTTGCAGGATGTCGTGCACGAGAAGTTGCGTCTTCCACGGCTCCCCCGTCCAGGCGTACAGGTAGGCAATGTGGTGGCACGGCTCGTTGCCATGCCAGTAAGCCATGCGCCCCGTCGCCCATTGGCCCGTGGCCGTAGGGCGAAGGTCGAACAGACGGTCGAGGCGAGCCGACAAACTGTCGCGTCCTCCCATAGCCTCCATCAGTCCGTAAACATCGTGGGGCACATAAAACGAATAGTGGGCCACCGCCCCTTCGGTAACAAACGGCACCCGGCCCAGCAAGTCGGTGTTGCCGAGAAAGGCACCGCCGGCCTTCTTGCCACGCTTGGGCGCATGGCGCCCATCGGCCCATCGGGTTATGGGATTGAACACATACTGCCAGTTGTGCGACCGCTCCATGAGCCGTTTGGCGTCGGCCTCGTTCCCCACGAGTTTGGCCAGTTGCGCCGCACAGAAGTCGTCGTAGGCATATTCCAGTGTGCGGCTCACCTGCTCGCGTGTGTGAAAAGCATCGGGCACACTATCCTCCAACGGCACATAGCCATAGCGCAGATAACTGGTCAGCGCACGGCGGCCCATGCCATCGCGATAAACGGCAAGGTCCGCCGGCGTGTCAAAGGCGTTCTTTCGCACCCCCTCGTAGGCCGTAGGAAGGTCGAATCCCCTCACCCCCTTCACCGCCGCATCGGCCAACACCGCCGCCGCATGGTCGCCTATCATCGCCGCCGTGTACGCGTTCCAACAAGGGAAGATGGGCATCCATCCGCCCGCCCGATACATTCGGCAGAGACTCTGCATCATGTTGGCCGTCAGCGCAGTGTCCATCAGCAAGAGAAGCGGCATCTCAGCGCGGTAGATGTCCCACATGCTGAAGTCCATATACATCGTCTGTGGCTCATTGGCCTCCACCCTGCCATCGGCAAAGCGGGGACAAAGGCGCATGCCTTGGGCATTGGCCACATCGCTAAACTCGCGCGGAAGGAAACTCGCGCGGTAAAGCGCACCATAAAACTGCCTCACCTTGGCCGTGTCGGCATCGGCGGCGTCGACCCTCGCGAAGCGCTTGTCCCACCGATTGGCGTTGGCAACCATCATTCCTCCGAAGTCGAGGCCATTGGTCTCGGCCATGCGGTTGTGGTCGGCCTGCTCCCTACTGGTGAACGAAGTGGCTGCGGTCAGCACGATGGGTTGGTGGGCCTTGCCCTGAAAGGTGAGCCAAACCACCGAGTCGTTGACACCCGAACGCACGAGAGGATCGGTATATTCCAACGACAGGTGCCCGGCGAAACCAGCCCCTTCGCCCCACCCTTGGTAGATGCGGTGAACCGGATTGGAAGCGTAGACACGCTGGCGCAAGGTATCGAGCAGCACCGTACCCTCACGCTCGTCGCTGTTGGGTCGCACCACGATGTGCACCTCGCCATCCACCTCGGGCGTGATGCGCAGCAAAGCCGCGTGCGACAAGGCCGTCAGTTCGACGCGCAGACGCTCACGCGGCAGTCGGACGCCATAGTAATGGGGATGGCTCAGTTCATCGGCATGGTCGAAGGGCGTGGCGCCCTCCTCCACCCCCAGGCGCACTGGGCCCTCGCCCTGCGCCGTGATGGTAAACGACCCATAGTCCTGCGTGCATCCGCCCACCAACCAATGACTGCAGCGAATGCCCTGCAACAAACTGTCGGGATAATAATATGGCGCCACACATTTGCGCTCTGTGGCACGCGTTTGCGGTGTCCAGAAGTTTTGTCCGTGGGGCACCAGCACAGCCGGCAGCGTCTGTCCGTGCTCCTCCGATCCCTTGCCGTAGATGCCTTTCGATCGCGTAACGGCTCGGTCGGTACCCACCTGGGTATTGATTTCCGACAACATGCGCAAGCGTTCCAACTCCGCCAAGCGCCGGTTCATGAACACCTTCACCGAGTCCCACGCATAGATGTAGCCACTGGCGCTCACCGACGGGCAGCCCACGGCATACACCGGGCGCTCATTGTGGAGAAACGCCACGAAGACACCCGGTTCCTTTTGGCTCCTCATAAACACCATTTGCAGGTTGGCCGCCATGGGAACAACGCTATCCATGCGGTCCACACCGTCGGCCGGCCGGTTTTTCGCACCGCTCAGCCTGAGCAGCGTGAGCAGGCGGTAGAGGTTGGTGTCGTGGCCAAAGCGCAGGTCGGCGCCACGCTGTCCGCGAGCAATGGCCGAGTCGGCATCGGCCTTGATGTGTTGCCACAGGCCGATGGCGCTCCTCGCCGGAATGCCGTTGTTCAAGGCGCAAGGACCATTGCATATCCACATCCGACGGTTGTTTTGCTCGTAGAACGCCTCAGCCTCCTGACGTGTGAACACATCCTGGAAACCGATGGGCATTTCCACATCTTGCATATCGGTGGCAATGGTGAAGATTTCGCTCATGAGATGGAGCCCATCGGCCACCTTGGCTGGGTCTCGAAACAGCGCCTTTAGGAATCGGTCGGGCGTAACACGGGCCACCACCTTGGTAGCCGCCGTAAGCCGTTGCTCCTCGGGCGAGTTGTAGGCTATCCACGCCATGTCAGCCGAATCGGTCTTACAGACCACCAGGAAGCCATTGGGGAGCGCCAGGAAGGTGCGGAAAGCCGCCTCCATACTCTTTCGGCAGCGATCCGACGTGCTGCTGCAGGCCCTCACGACGGGCCTGTTGGCAAACACCGACGGGTAGGCTTGCGCCATGCGGTAGGCAATGCCACTGTGCTGCCTGGCGCCCAACGGTGTGAGCTTTCCACCGTTTCCCTTCGCGTTACGCCATATCTTACGCAACCGTTTGGCCACCTCGCGTCCCAGCGGCGTGAGGTTTCGCTTGTCGGCAAACAGACTGTTCACCCACTCATAGCGACTGTCGCTCGTCAGCCAGCGCGACCCATGACGGCCGTAATGGCTGATGTAGAACGGCTGAAACCCCTCGGGCACACGGAAATCGGCACCCGACCGTTCGGGATAAGCATAGTAAACACCACCCAACTGCTCCCAAGTGGGTTGGGCGGTGGCGAAGAGCGCCATGAAGAACAGCGCACAAGTCAATAGTGTTTTCTTCATTCCAATGTCCAGTCTATTCCTAATTTGTTATTCATCATCTTGATTACGAAGGGCAGTGGCCTATCGGTGGCTATCCACATCTCCGTGCCATCCACATCGGCTCGCACGTGCACGACCCCTTTCCGCCGTTCCACCTCGCGCCACGTCAGTCCGTCGTAAACAAACCGATGGCGACGCAGCAACTGCCGAAGGGCCGCGCGTGAGATGAAGAGGAAGGTGCCGTGGCAGGCGTAGCTGCGCCCCGTCCATTGCGGACTGTCCCAACAAAATGCGTCGGCTCCCTCGACCACCGACAACGGTATGCGATACTCGTTTCCATGACACACCATGCGAAGCGTGTCGGTCTCCAAGGTCCACGCCAACGGCCAGTTGCGATACTGCCGATTGAGCACGAAGCGGGCGGTTAGCATGGGGTTGCCACCAGGCATGGGATACGCCTTTTGCGAGGGCGACAGGTGAGCCGTGGGTGCGGCCTTCGCCTCCTCAGGGATGCGCACGGGCGGTATGTGGAGCCACGTGGCCTGCCCCGCCACGGGATAGCGGCCCAGAAGGGCCCACACGAGCCACGACGACATGGCTCCGCCATCATCGTTGCCGGGCAGTCCGTCGGGCGCGTCAGAGTAGTTGTCGCGCACGATCTGGCTCACGCGCTGGGCGCTGAGGTCGGGCCGTCCGATGTAATGGTAGAGGTAAGGCGTGAGAAACGAAGGCTCGTTGGCCACGTTGTAATGTCCCTGTTCAAAAAAGATGTCGAGACGGCGGCGGAAGGCCGAGTCGCCACCGCAGAGCTCTACCAGTCCGGGCACGTCGTGAGGCACGCTGAGCGAGTATTCGGCCGACAGCGCTTCATAGAAGAACGTGTTCCACCAGGGAATGTACCAGGGCGCCACCTTGGTGTCGGGGCGATAGGCGATGGTGGGATGGTAAACGGCCGATTGGCCCCACACCACCGAGTCGAGCCACTGCCCGTTGGCGTCGCGTGGCATGATAAAGCCGCGCATGCCCTGCCATTCGTAGTCGGCGCGCCATAGGTTGCGCCAGTTGCGCGACCGCTGGAGGTATTTCCGGTAGAGGTCGTCGCGGCCCAAGCCACACGCCACCTGCGCGATGCACCAATCGTCGTAGCTATACTCCACGGTTCGTGTTCCGGCGCGTGGAATGCCATAGGGAATGTACCCCAGTCGGTTATACTCTTCGAGTCCGCCACGCCCCTCCTTCTCATGGTCGGCGGGGGGCACCTCGGCATCTTTCAGCATGGCTTGCAACGCCAACTCATAATCGACGCCTTTCAGGCCGCGTGCGAAAGCCTCGGCCATCACTACCTCGCCATGCGATCCTCCCTGCGTGCGCCCATTGCAATCGCCACTGCGCGCGTCGGGCATGTAGCCCTCGTGGAGATAGATGTTGAGCAGGGCGTTGACCATGTCGGTGGCACGCTCGGGATAGTACTCCATGAGCAGCGGGAACGACGTGCGGTAGGTGTCCCACAGGGCATAATAATCGTCGTAATAGGGCAGTTGGCGGTCGGCCGACAACGCCGTCGACGCCATCGGGCGACGGTAAGCGGCCGGTTCCTCACCTGTCTTGTCGATGGGCATGAGAAGGGTGTGGTAAAGGGCTGTGTAGAACATGCGCCGCTCCTTGGGCGTTCCCTGGTAAGGCACGCGCCCCAACAAGGCAGCCCATGTGGCGCGAAGGGTGTCGAGCTGGGTGTCGAAGTCGTTGCCACACACATTGCGCTGGGCCTGAAGTTCCGACACATACGACACGCCCACCTTGACCAACACCACCGAATCGGGAGCCATGGAGGTAGGATGGGTGCGGAAAAGGAGCTTGGCCGACAAGCTATCATGGACCTCCGTCGCGGCGAAGGGCACCTCGCTCCGCAGGCAGAAGTAAACAGTGTAGGGCCCGCCGTTGTTCCATCCACCGCGAACGGTGGTGTGGCCCCGCAGCTCATGGGCGTTGACAAGGTGGATGGAGGATCCCACAAACTGCTGCGCCTCACGCTTGTTGGGGATGGAATCCATGCCAAGGAATGAGGCCACATCGACAAAAAGGCCGTCGGCATGGCGCAGGCGATAGAGGGCACAGCGCTCAGAGGTGGTTATTTCGGTCGTGATTCCGTTGCTGAACGAGCAACGGTAATAGCCCAGCGAGAGGTCTTCGGCCGTGCGCCGCTGGGCGTAGACGGGCTGATTCCACACGCGGTGGTTGGGCATCAGCAGGGGCGTATGGGTGGGGGTGTCGGTAAGCAGAATGGGTTGGATGAGCACGTTGCCATACTTTTGTCCGCCTCCGGTGCCGCTGACGTGTGTCTGCGAGAACCCTTTCACGGGTTCGGGCATGGGCGCCCATCCGGCGTTGGGCATCGACAGGCAATCGGGGCCCGGCTTCACCATGCCAAAAGGCATGGACGGTCCCACAAACGTACGGCCCAACCCCACGCTTCCTATGCGGGGATCGACCCAACCGGCCAAGTCTCGATGATCGGCCCAGACTGGCATTTGCGTCAAAAAGAGGATCAGTAAGAGCAGTGTGCGCATCATGAAAACAAAGAAAAGCAATACTATAAAACAAAGAAGCATCCACGGGAAGCCACGACCAAAACTCTGGGAAAGCGACGGCTGGTGTCAGAGCTGCCCATGGAAAAGGTCAGGGAAGGCAATGGCTGGTGTCAGAGCAGCCCATGGAAAAGGCTTCTAAAAAAGCATAAATCTCCCACTGATGGGACGCCACGGCCTAAGGTGTGGCGTCCCGATCAGAGGGAGACTTCATCTATTAGTGGTTATAACCGGCGTTCTGGCTCCAACCGGTCTTGTTCAAGACAGAAGTCGGGATGGGGAACACACGGCGGGTCTTGTCGAAGGAAGCGTTCTTGTAGCTTCTCTTGTGGAAGCCATACTCGTCCTCGAAATGGCCGAAACGGATCATGTCGTTACGACGCCAGTTCTCGTCGAAGAACTCACGTCCGCGCTCACTATAGATCTCCTCGAGCGATGGGTTGTGGTCGATCTGGGGAGCGTGCACATACGAACGGATCTGGTTGAACAGGCTCTGGGGCGTGTCGCCGTTGGTAGCCGTGGCACCGCGGGTGATGGCCTCAGCCTTCATCAGGATGATGTCGGCGAAACGGAAGATAGGCAAGTCGTTGCCTTGGTTACGTCCGTTCATGAAGTCGGCGTCCGAAATGATCCACTTCACCGACTTGTAGCCTTGGTTGTAACCGTTCTCATCGTTGCCCACATTGAGCTCATCCTCGCCATTCTCCTTCAGCGTGATGGTCTTTGACAAGGTGATGGTGTGGCCCTTGTAGGTCCAAGGCGTAGAGGTCTTCTTGTAAGTGACAGGATCGTAGACGTAGATGGTTCCTGCGAGAACGTGTCCTTGGCGGTCGTCCTGGTTCAGGCCCATGAGCAGATCCGACATCTCCGGCGTGATGGAGAAGTTGCCACCAACCGACTTCGAGAGCTTGGTGCCATAGTAGCTGCCACCAACGTCGTTGGCCTTACGCCATGTGCGGGGGCGGCCATACTGCATGCCCGTTTGCTTAATGGCATCGTAAGGCATGGCGTAGATGAAGTCCTTGATCTGCGGACCGTTGTTGGGGTAGAACTTTGAGAGATACGAATCGGTGAGATCGAACTTGCCACTCTGGATGATATCGTCGCACAGCTCCACCACGCGGTTCAACTTATCGTTGGAATAGCTGGCAGCATCGTAAGCGTCGACACTGGCAGCCGTGTAAACCGGCCAGTTGAGATAGAGCTTGGCGAGCAAAGCCTCAGCCATCCAGCGGGTAGGCTTACCGTAGGTGTTCTTGCTTACTTCGGTCTTGAGTTGCGGGATAACGGTCTCCAACTCATCAGCGATAAACTGCGCCACCTTGGCGCGGGGTTGGCGCTGTATCACGTCGGTCTCGCCCACAATAGAGTCGAGCACAGGCACGTCGCCATAGCTGTCCATCAGGATGAAGTGGTAGAAGGCGCGGATGGCACGGGCCGAAGCCACACCGGCTCCACCGTTGCTGCCACCCATATCGCGAATGGCGAAGTTGGCCTTGGTGATGCCTGAAGCCACATCCTCATACCAACCGATAGAGGCGTCGTCGGGCGAGAAGTTGTGCTGGCACATGTGGGCGTATGTGCCCGAGTCCCAATAGTCGCCGTCGAAGGTGATGCTAACCCATTCATCACTTGACAAGGCCTGAGCTTCCATGTATCGGCGCCCCAGCGTACCCAACAAGTGGTAATAAACATCGGAAAGTTTGGCCTCCTGCGCTATCTCTGAAGACGGATACTCCGTGTACTGAGAGTCGACGGAAACATCCAGGTCGGTGCAACCGGTCGTTAAGCCGAGCATACCTGCCGCACACATGATCAATATATTTTTTTTCATATTGAAAGTCTTTTTTTTATGGTTTAAAACTTAAAAGTTTACTTTCACACCAACCATGTAAGTGCGTGTGTGGGGATAAACGCTCCAACGATAGTCGACGCCAGGAGCCGTTCCACCCATGTAGACCTCGGGGTCGAGCCCCTTGTAACTGGTGATGGTGAATACGTTGTTGGCCGTGAAATAGAGCGTTGCGCTGTTGATCCAACCGTCGAAGCAGTTGCGGAAGGTGTAGCCAAGCGACAAGGTCTGCAATCGGAGGTAGCTGCCGTTCTCGATCCATCGGTCAGAGGGATAGTTGGTGCTGGTGTTGATCACCTTGCTGCCATCGCTGAGTTTCACCACCTGCTCTGTGGCAAAGTCGGCAAGCACGTTCTTGGTGCCGCTGGCAGAAGCCAGGTTAGAGGCGGCCATGTAGCTGGCGCGTGTGCCATTGTAGATCTTATTGCCAAACACACCGGTGAAGAAAGCGGTGAGGTACCAGTTCTTGTAGCTCACGGTGTTGTTCCATCCGAGGTTGAGCTTGGGCTGTGCATTGCCCGTGATAACACGGTCGCGGCTGTCGTCGGGAGCGGTCGTAACCTCGCCTGTGCGGGCGCCATTCTCGTCGTGGACATAGTAGGTTGACTGTCCGAGGTCGTTGAAGCCTGCAAACTCAAACGTGTAGAACGTTCCGAGAGGCTCGCCCTCGAGGATGCGCTGAGTGTAACCATTGTTAGACACACCAGCCACCATGGGGTCGCCCTGCGTGAACTTGTCGGTGTGATAGATCTCGTTGGAGAGCTTATCCACACGGTTCATGTTGTGCGAGAGGTTGAGCGAGGTGTTCCAACGGAAGTCCTTTGTCTGGATAACGTCGGCGTTGATGGTAAACTCCACACCGCGGTTGGTGATCTCACCCACATTGGCGTTGATGTCGCCAAACGGATAGACGTTGGTAGAGACCGGATAGTTCCAAATGAGATCCCAGGTCTTCTTGTTGTAGAACTCGATGGTTCCATTGATGCGGCCATTGAGGAAAGCATAGTCGATACCCACATTGAACATGCCGGTCGACTCCCACTTCAGGTTGGGGTTGGCGTTCTTCGTAGCGGCAAGGGTGCGATAGGTGGTTGTCACACCATTTTCGTCGGTGTAATCGAAATATCCGCTGGCTCCGTAAGTGGCCACGGCCGAATAAGCGCCGAAGCCCAGGGCGTTACCGCTAACACCGTAACCCACACGCAGCTTCAAGTTGGAGAACAGGTTTTGGTTCTTCATGAAGGGCTCCTCGGTGATGTTCCATGCGGCGCTAACTGAGGGGAAGGTACCCCAACGGTTGTTGCTGCCAAACACCGATGAACCGTCGCGACGGACGGTGGCCTGGAGCATATAGCGACCATTATACGAATAGTTGACACGGCCATAGAACGAAATGTTGCGAACGGTTTCCTTCACGTCGCTCGACACGCCTGAAATGCCGTCGATGGTGCTGGCGTAAGTGAGGTTGTTCCACTTCACATAATCGTCGAAGAAATTGTGAACGGTCAGTCCGAAGCCATCGTTGCCCACACGCTCCTCCCATGAGTAACCGGCCATGAGCGAGAGGCTATGCACCTTATTAAAGGTGTGGCTGAAGTTGGCGTATGTCTCAAAGGTGCTCTCGTGTCCCTGACTGGTGTTGCGGTTGGCCTTTCCGTTTTGGCCTGTGGTGATCTCCGACAGGGTTGAGTGGTAGCTGCTTGATGTGCGCTGACGGTTGCCATACGAGTAGTTGGCGTTGAGGTCGAGGCCATCGATGATGTGGAGAGTGGCCTTGGCGGTGAACTGCTGGCGCTTCCAGGAGTTCTCGCTGGTGTCCTCGTCGATCATGCGCAAGGGGTTGTAGTTCTTGTCCTTGCCGGCCCAATCTACGGGATTGAGGGGTGAGAAATAGTTCATGGCATCCATGACCGATGCGCCCTCGTTGTCCATGGCCACACCGGCATACTCGCCATACATCATGTTGGCACCCACAGAGAGGTCGAGGTGGTCCTTGAGCACCGATGTGCTCAGCAACGAGCGCACGTTCAGGCGGCTCATGTCGCTGCCCTTGACCACACCCTGGCGGTTGTGGTAACTAACGCTGGCCATATACTTGGTCTTGTCGTTGCCACCGTTGATGCTGAGGTTGTGGTTGTGGCTGACACCCGTGCGGAGCACTTCCTTCTGCCAATCCACATCGCCACCGTTGTCGTCGACGGCAACACCCGTTTCCTGGCTCAGGGCCTTAAGGCCGCTGGCACTCATCATGTCGAGCGTCTTGGCCACGCGGTCGAAGCCTACATATCCGTTATAGCTGACGTTGGTACGTCCAGCCTTTCCTTTCTTCGTGGTGATGATGATGACACCATTGGCGGCCTTCGAGCCATAGATGGCGGTGGCGGTAGCGTCGCGCAGCACATCGATCGACTCGATGTCGTCGGGGGCCACCATGGAGATGTCCACACCGGGAATGCCGTCGATGACATAGTAGGGCTGCATGGCCTCGCCCGAGCGGAGCGATGAGGCACCACGCAGCGAGATGCTGGGTGAGCCGTTGGGGTCGCCAGTAGAGGTAACAAAGAGTCCGGGCACCTTGCCCTGCAACATCTGTGCGGGGTCGGTGAACACGCCCTGATTGAGGTCCTTGGCATTGACCGTGGTGATCGATGAAGTGACATCCTTACGGCGCATGGTGCCGTAACCCACAACCACCAGTTCGTTGAGCGTTTCGTTCGACTCCTTCATCTGGGCATTCTGTCCGGGACTGATGATCTGTGCCTCATAGCCCGTGTAGGACACACGCAACTTGGCGTTTGCCTTTGTGGTTGTCAGACGGTAACGACCATTGGCGTCGGTCGTGGTTCCGTTTTGGGTGCCTTGTTCCAAGACACTCACGCCAACGAGCGGTTCGCCATTGGCATCGGTGATGACACCTGTCCTAAGACCTTGTGCCATGGCCGTGGCTCCGCAAAGCAACAAAGCGGCTGATAGCAACGGGCGCTGCAATCTAACCTTCAATTGTTTCTTACCTTTTTTCATAAGCGTTCAGTTGATTAGTTTATAAAATGTGTGATAGTTTTTATAGTGGCTTCATTGCGTTCGCCTCCGTAGTCGATGCCAGGCGCCGCTTGCACGGTGAGGCCGTCGACGGTTACGGCGGAGGCTTTCTCCACATAGAGGCCATACACCTTGTCGCGCACGAATCCCTCGTCGCGGCAGGGGCGCTTGTCGTACACGCCGCCCTTGTAAGGGGTCTGCGGGCGCAGGTTGAGGCGCACGCGGTTGAGCGTAATGTTGTTGACCTTCGTGTCGGTGTCGCCGCCGATGAAGCATCCATTCTCAGAGGTGGCGAAGATGTCGGTAAAGAAAATGCGGCTCACCTCGCCCGAGCGGCCATGGGTCTGCCCCTTGGGGAAGCGCCAGTTGGCGTCCTTGTGATTGCCGTCGGCACGCGGATAGGAGGTGACGTAGATGGGTTCGGCCTTGCCCCACCACACATCGGACCACAGGCGGCAGTCCATGATGATGTTGGAGAACGACACGTCGGTGATGGTTCCCTCATCGCGGTTCTGTATGCCCAGGCCTCGGTTGCTGGCACTGATGATGCAGTTGGCGATGGTTACATTATATATAGAGTCCATGTTTTCCGACCCAATCTTCACGGCGCACGAGCGCGAGGTCATGGTGCAGTTGGTGACCGTGATGTCGTGGCAGGAGCCATACTCGGCAAACTCGCGTCGGTTTTTCAGGCAGATGCAGTCGTCGCCCGAGGTAATATGGCAGTTGGAGATGCGCACATTGCGCGAATGGTCGATGTCGATGCCGTCGCCATTGCGTATCTTCAGGTTGTTGAGCAGGTTGATGCCATCGACCACCACATCGTCGCATCCCACGAAATGCACGGTCCAATAGGCTCCCTCGCGAACGGTGATGTCGCGCAGGTTGACCTGCTTGCAGCCGTAAAGCGTGAGCACATGGGGGCGCGGATCGAACGTGGTGACGGGTTTCAGCTCGTAGGAGTCGCTGAGCTCAGCCCCCATGAAAGCCACTCCGTTGCCATCGATGGTTCCCCTGCCCGAGAAAGAGAGGTTGCGGCAATTCTTGGCCCAGAGCCAGAGCATGCCCTCGCCCTCGTTTTTGCCGAAGGCGCTGAGGCGGTAAAGACTCTCATCGGGGTGGGCCTTGAGCGTGGCCGTGGCGTCGAGCACCAGTTCGACATTCGATTTCAGCTCAATGGGACCGGCCAGGAACGTGTGGTTCCTGGGAAAATACACCTGGCCTCCTCCATCGGCACAACACTGGTCGATGGCGCGCTGGATGGCCGCCGCGTCGTTGGTCTTACCATCGCCGCAGGCACCATAGGCTGTGACATCATATATAGGTGTTTGGGCTGAAAGGTTCAGCACAGCAAGCAAGCATAAAAGTGGTAATATTAAGGTTCGTTTCATCGAGTTGGTTTTATGGTTGCAAATATATATTAAAAATGTTACAAAACCATGTCAAAAGCACTTTTTTTCTTTAAAAACACATTAAAAAGTTGTTTCAGCGCTAACATACTTCAACCCTTCGGCACTCTACTGCTTGCATATTGCACAAGCTATGAGGAGGCCATCGAACTCAAAAAATATCCAACAATCTATACTAAAAACTACACTGTTCTTTTGAACGAAAGAAATGTTGGGCGCAAATACGCAATTCTCAGCATACTTTTGTAACCACTTAACATTCAGACACTTACAATCATTGCGCCTCATTCAACACTCCCCATTTAACATTTCACACGATAAAACATGCCTAATCGAGGTGCGAAAGACGCCCTTCGGCAGTGCGAAAGACGGCTAACGGTGGCTCGGTTAGGCATGTTTCGCAACTCGAAAGATGGCCTTTCGCAAACGCGCCGCTCCAATTTGCCGCTCCAATAGGGGAAAAACGGCTGTTTCGCCCGCTAACTCACCCGAAATTGTCGACAAACTTTTGAACCAAAATACAGGACATACGACGCATCCACGCCTCACACCACCAAGAAAGACATAAGCTTGACGGATATAAAAAAAAAGATCATCCGGCATTTGGAGTGATAAAAGACACACGTTAGTATTTGCGCTCAGACGCGGTAACAACGAATTTCCCGAATTAACGAATTGGTGAAATCGATTAACGATTACCAATTTGAACGAATTTTGGCTAACGCAATTAGAAAAATTCGGAAATTCGGGAAATTCGTTGTTGCGCCGTCTGAGGCTAAATAAAACTATTCGTTGTAAAACAGTCTGAGGCCAAAGCTATTAGAAGTGACACGAACCTTAAATCGCTCCAAATGTCGGACGATTCATTAAAAAAGCCACCCAGGATAACCTGGATGGCTTCATATATGATTATGTGTCGAAGCGTATTAGTCGAGCTCCTTGCCGGTAACCAATGCCAGCGTATCGCGTGCGATGACAATCTCCTCGTCGGTGGGGATCATCACCACCTTCACCTTAGAGTCGTCGGCAGAGAGCACCTGCTCCACGCCACGGCAGTGGTTGCGCTCGCGATCCATCTTCACACCGAGATACTCCATGTCGGCGCAGCTGTCCCAACGCACACCCTCTTGGTTCTCGCCCACACCGGCTGTCCACACGATGATGTCGACACCATTCATGGCTGCGGCGTATGCGCCAATGTATTTCTTGATGCGATAGTTGTACATCTGCAGGGCCAGGTGAGCCAGTTTGTTGCCCTCGTTGTCGGCGTTCTCGTTGTCGCGCATGTCGCTTGAGATGCCAGCCACGCCGAGCACACCGCTCTTCTTGTTGAGATACTCAGACATTTCCTGCGGAGTCATGCCGCTCTTCTGCATCATGTAGGTCACAGCCGACGGGTCGATGTCGCCCGAGCGTGAGCCCATCATCAAACCGGCCAACGGGGTGAGACCCATTGAGGTGTCGATGACCTTACCATACTTCACGGCAGCCACTGAGGCACCGTTGCCGATGTGGCAGGTGATGATCTTCTGGGTCTTGATGTCAACGCCCAGGAACTCGCACACGCGCTGCGATACGTAGCGGTGGCTGGTGCCGTGGAAGCCATAACGACGCACGTGATACTTGGTGTACCACTCGTAGGGAATGGCGTAGAGGTAAGCGTAGTCGGGCATGGTGCTATGGAAAGCATTGTCGAAAACGGTTACCTGAGGCACGTTGGGCATGAGCTCGTCGACGGCCTTCAAGCCTGCCAAGTGGCCCTTGTTGTGCACGGGAGCCAGGTCGATGAGGCTCTCGATGCCCTTCTCCACCTCGGGAGTAACGATGCAACTCTTCTCGAAGAGGTCGCCGCCCTGCACCACACGGTGGCCCACGGCCCCAATCTCATCGAGGCTCTTGATGGCGCCGAGCTCAGGATCGAGCAGGCACTTGAACACGAGCTGCACACCCTCCTTGTGGGTAGGAAGGTCGGCCATGATCTGCTTCTTGGAGCCGTCGGCCAACTTCACCTTGATGAAAGCCTCGTCGAGGCCAATGCGTTCCACACCACCCTGGGCGAGAACCTTCTCACCGTCCATGTCGTAGAGCTTATACTTGATGCTGCTGCTACCGCAGTTCAATACTAAAATCTTCATTTCCTATAAAGTTGAATGTTAATTGTTAAATGATGAATGTTGAAAATGGAACATGCGATTCATGAGACAATGGCGAATGGGTTATGCCCTATGGAGGCGAAGCAAGCCACTCGTCATTCCACACTCCACGTTCAACACTTCTTCGCGTCTTGTGCCTGGCAGCTGGTAATGGCCACCATGTAATAGATGTCGTCGACAGAGCAACCGCGGCTCAGGTCGTTGACGGGGCGGGCGATACCCTGCAGCACGGGACCGATAGCTGTGGCGCCACCGAGGCGCTGCACCAACTTGTAACCGATGTTGCCCACCTCCAAGCAAGGAGCGATGAGCACATTGGCCTTTCCGGCGATGTCGGAACCCGGAGCCTTCTTGGCGGCCACTGAGGGCACAAGGGCAGCGTCGGCCTGCATCTCACCATCAACCTTCAGCTCAGGATACTTCTCCTTGGCAATCTGTGTGGCCTCAACCACCTTGTCGATGATGTAAACGCTCTTGCCGGTCTCCTTGTCCTTGGCGTCCTTGGCAGAGCCCTTGGTAGAGAAGCTCAGCATGGCCACGCGAGGCTCGGCGAAGCCTGCCACGCTCTGGGCGGTCTGGGCGGTGGTGTAAGCGATCTGGGCCATCTGGTCGGCTGTGGGGTTGGGAGTGACAGCTACGTCGCCCATCACTACCACGCCATCCTCACCATACTCCTTCTGGTTGGTGATGAGCAGCATGGCACCCGACACACAGGTGATGCCCGGGGCGCACTTGATGATCTGAAGGGCGGGGCGAAGGGTGTCGCCAGTGGTAGAGAGGGCGCCAGAGATCTGTCCGTCGGCGTCGCCTGTCTTGATGATCATGCAACCCAGATAGAGGTTGTTCTTGGTAACCAGCTCACGAGCCTGCTCCAAGGTCATGCCCTTCTTCTTGCGAAGCTCGGCGAGCAGGGTGGCATACTCCTCGGTCTTCTCGCAGTGAAGCGGGTCGATGATGGTTGCCTTGTCGATGTGGGTGAGGCCCCACTGCTCGGCTTCCTTCTTGATGTTTGCGGGGTCGCCGATGAGAATCAGGTCGGCCAGATCGTCGGCCAGCACCTTGTCGGCTGCTTTCAGGGTGCGTTCTTCCTCTGCTTCAGGAAGTACAATACGTTGCTTGTCGGCTTTGGCGCGCGCGACAATTTTCTCTAATAAACTCATAAGTTGTGTATTTTAATCGATTAAAATGTGTCGTTTTTCATATAGGGTTGGGGCAGGCCGTTCAGCCCGTCATCTCCTTGGCCAGGATGCCCTCGAGCTCCTCGGCCGACAGGCGCAGGCGGAACTGCCCCTTGATGGCCACGCTGATGCGGCCCGTCTCCTCTGAGACGATGATGGCAATGGCGTCGCTGTCTTGGGCAATGCCCAGTGCGGCACGGTGGCGCAAGCCCAATTCCTTGGGGATGTCCATGGCGTGGCTCACGGGCAAGATGCAGCCTGCGGCCTTGATACGCTTCTGCGAGATGACCATGGCGCCATCGTGGAGGGGTGAGTTCTTGAAGAATATGTTCTCGATGAGCAACTTGTTCACGTTGGCGCCGATAAGCTCGCCGGTCTGAACGATGTCGTCGAGAGGGGTGGCGCGCTCAATGACGATGAGCGCTCCGATCTTTCCGCGAGCCATATCCATGCAGGCCCACACAATGGGCATGATGGTGGCCTTGTCCTCTTCGGGACTCTTGCTTTTCTTAGATGAGAAGAATTGCATGATGTTCTTCACGCGCTGGTGGGCGCCGAGCTGGTATAAAAACTTTCGAATCTCCTCCTTGAAGAGCACAATGAGACCTATCACACCCACACTGACGAGCTTGTCCATGATGCTTCCAAGCAGTCGCATTTCCAACACCTGCGACACAAAGAGCCACACCAGGACAAACACCATGATGCCGATGAAGACATTGAGCGAACGGCTCTCCTTCATCAAGCGGTAGATGTAGTAGAGCATCAAAGCGACAAGGAAGATGTCGATGATGTCTTTTATGCCAAATTCGAAGAACATAATGCGTTGTAGATTTTCACAGCTTCTACCGCCGGCCTCACGTCGTGCACGCGAATGATCGACGCGCCACGCATCAAGGCCATCGTGTTCACTACGGTGGTGCCATTGAGCGACTCGGCGGGAGTGCTCTCTAACGTCTCAAAAACCATGCGCTTTCGCGACATGGCGGCCAACACTGGCAGCCCAAGCACTTGCAGCTTGTCCATCTCGTCGAGGATGCGGAAGTTGCCAGGGCGCGTCTTTCCGAAGCCGAAGCCCGGGTCGAGGATGATGTCTTTCTGGTGCAAGGCGCGGAGCTGCTGCACGCGAGCGGCAAACTCAACGAGCACGTCGCGCAACGTGGGCTGCTGCGACATGAGGATATAGGGAGTGCCTGTAGAGGCTGTAAGGGGGAACATTTCTGGATCCTCGCCGCCCGACACGTCATTGATGATGTCGGCGCCAAACTCATTGATGGCCATGCGGGCCACGGAAGCGCGGAATGTGTCGATGGAAACGATGGCGTCGGGGGTGGCGGCTTTCACAATCTCCAAGGCCCGACGCACACGGTCGGTCTCCTCCGCCTCGGTGGCAAGGGTGCCTCCCGGCCGGGTGGAACATCCGCCAATATCAATGATGGCGGCACCTTCCCCGACAAGTGTCTGGGCGCGTTGGGCTATGGCCTCGTCGCTCATGGCACGGCTGCCGGCGTAAAAAGAATCGGGAGTCACATTCAGGATTCCCATCACTAAAGGAGTCTCCAGCGACAACAAGCGGCCGCGGATATTCAGTGTATAATCCATATTCGTGGCAAAAATAATAATATTAATTGGAAAATCAAATTCATTTTGCGGATTTTTCCATATCTTTGCACCAGATATTCCGCATGGGGCTTTTTAACGGCAGTCTTTCACAGTCCGCGCCTCCACAATATGTATTTTTAGCAAACGTCACTACCTATATCGCAATACCTAAATATAACATAACCAACCGTACTATCATTTTATCATTACATGAAGAAAACCTACGCATTATTATTAGTGCTCTTCCTCTGCGTCACAGCCGCAGCACAGGGCGTATTGCCTGAGTTTTCCACCGAGACCGACCCCGTTTGGTATCGCGTGCAGTTTAAGACAGGCGGCGCTTTCTTAGCCGACAAAGGCGATGGCGCCAACCTCAAGACGGCAGCAGGAAGCTCTTCCGACGCCCAAAAGTGGCAGCTCATCGGAACAAAGAGCAACTTCAAGATGAAGAGCAAGAGTGGACGTTTCGTCAATTGGAACGGAAGCATGTTCACAACAAGCAGCACCAACAGCGTGGCGCTAAAGCTTGTGCAGAGCACCAACGCATCGGCCACCGACTGCTGGGAGATCCAACGCGCCGACGGAAGTCAGTCGATGAACCAATGGGGCGGCGGAGGAGCCGGCAAAGACCTGGGCGAATGGACCCAGGGCGACCCCAACAACCCGCTTTCTTTCGTAGCCACGTCGACCAAGTTGCCCACATTTAGCAACGACGAAAGCGAGACATGGTACTTCATCCAGTTCCGCAACGGCGGCTACACGCTGCAGGACATGGGACAGGGACAGTGCATCCGATTGGCCACCGCCGACCCCATCGACGAGCAGTTGTGGAAACTTGTTGGCGACGCATCCAACTTCCAGTTGGTCAACAAGGCCGGTCGCTATGCCGTGGTGAGTAGCACATCCGCTTCGTCGGAGTCGCCCGCCAACAACACACCGTTGCGCGCCTACCCCACACCTCAGAAGAAGGGATTCAAACTGGTTGAGTCGCCCAACGCCACCTACATGCCCGCCTGGGAGATCCAACCCAACGGACAGACCGCCAACGCCCTCAACCAATGGGGCGGCGCACAACAGGGACGAAGCATAGGCCTGTGGACCGTTGGCGACCCCAACAACCCCTTGGCTTTCGTTTCGCCCAACGAAATGTCATACCCCGACTACAAGGTGGTGGGCATCGAGGGCTTCACGCCCGAGAATAAGCTCACGCTGTGGTACGACAAACCCGCCACACTGACTGGCGTGGGCAACATCTGGATGGAGTATAGCTTGCCCATCGGAAACGGACAGCTCGGCGCAAGCCTCTTCGGAGGTGTCAACAAGGACGAGATTCAGTTTAACGAAAAGACGCTGTGGAGCGGACGCAACACCGACAACGGCGGCAACTACGGCTATTACCAGAACTTCGGCTCGGTAATTGCCGAGGACATCAGCGGAACTTTCAACTACAGCTCGGCTGGCGCAGCGCAAGACTACTGCCGCCTGCTCGACCTCACCAACGCCACAAGCAAGGTGACCTTCAAAAGTCCCGACAAATCGGTGACATATTCTCGCGAGTATTTTGTGTCGAACCCCGCTGGCGCCATCGTGGCTCGCTATGCAGCCGACAAGGACGGACAGGTGAGCCTGCGCTTCACCCTCAACGCTGGCAAGCCCGGCGTGAAGGCCACAACGAAATATGCCGAGGGCGAAGCCGCCTTCGCTGGAAAGCTCGAAACGGTGAGCTATAACGCACGCCTCAAAGTGGTGCCCACGGGTGGTGAGATGACCACAACCGACGAGGGCATCGTCGTGAAGAACGCCAACGAGGTGCTCGTGGTGCTCGCTGGCGCCACCGACTTCGACCCATCGGTCAAGAGTTTCGTCAGCAACACATCACAATTAGGCGCAACCGTACAGGCTCGCGTCGACAACGCTGCCGCAAATGGCTTCGAGGCATTGAAGGAGGAGCATGTGGCCGACTACCAGAACTTCTTCTCTCGCGTTGACTTTGATCTCGACGGCACCGCCAACACCATGCCTACCAACAAGCTGGTCGACACATACAACCAAGGCAAGGGCACCAACGCCCGCATGCTCGAGACGCTTTACTTCGCCTATGGACGCTACTTGGAGATCAGCAGCTCGCGCGGAGTGGACCTGCCCTCAAACCTGCAGGGCATCTGGAACAACGTGAGCCAGGCTCCCTGGCACGCCGACATCCACTCGAACATCAACGTGCAGATGAACTATTGGCCCGCTGAGCCCACCAACCTGAGCGAGACGCACCTGCCCTTCCTCAACTATATCATCAACATGGCCGCCGGAAACCACAAGGAGTGGGCAGGCTACGCCAAGGCCGCTGGACAAAAGCGCGGATGGACTTGCTACACGGAGAACAACATCTTCGGTGGCGTAGGATCATTCGCCCACAACTATGTCATTGCCAACGCATGGTATTGCACACACCTCTGGCAGCACTACCGCTACACCCTCGACCGCGATTTCCTGAAGCGCGCCTTCCCCGCCATGCTCAGCGCTGCCCAGTTCTGGCTCGACCGTTTGGTGCTCGACCCAACCGACAACACCTACGTTTGTCCAAAGGAATATTCGCCTGAGCATGGTCCCTCGCAGGAAGATGGTGTGGCACACGCCCAGCAACTCGTGTTCGACCTTCTCTCCAACACAAAGAGCGCCATTGATGTGCTTGGCAGCGACGCCGAGATTACCGAGGCCGACCTCAAGCTCCTTGAGGACCGCCTGTCGAAGCTCGACCGCGGTTTGGCCACAGAGACCTACACCGGCAAATGGGGCAACCCGAAGAATGGCGTCAATACGGGCGACGTATTGCTGCGCGAATGGAAGACCAGCGCTTACACCGCTGGTGAGAACGGACACCGCCACATGTCGCACCTCATGTGCGTTTATCCCTTCAACCAGGTAACACCGAGCAGCCCCTACTACCAAGCCGCCGTCAACTCAATGAACCTTCGCGGCGACGAGTCGACAGGATGGTCGATGGGTTGGAAGATCAACCTGTGGGCACGCCTGCAGAATGGCACCAAGGCCCACGGCATCCTGACCAAGGCCCTGCGCCACAGCACATCGTATGGAACCGACCAGAGCCGTGGCGGTATCTATTACAACCTCTATGATTCGCACGCTCCGTTCCAGATCGACGGCAACTTCGGTGCTTGCTCAGGCATCGCCGAGATGTTGCTGCAGAGCCACACCGACACTCTCCAGGTACTGCCAGCCCTGCCAGCAGCTTGGAAGACGGGCCACATCACAGGCTTGAAGGCCGTCGGCAACTTCACCGTAGACATCATGTGGAAGGCCGGAAAGGCCACACGCATCACTGTGGTGAACAACGGTGGACAGACGGGCATCGTGAAGTATCCTGGCATCTCGAAGGCTATCGTGTATATCGACGGTGTGTGCCAAGAGGCCGAAGCCAAGGAAAGCAACAACGCATTCGTGTCGCCCACAAAGGGTAGCGTCACCGTGTTCGACTTCGACAACAGCTTCGATCCTACTGGCATCAACAAGGTGGAGAATGGCTCGCTGGCATTCAACGTCAACGGCCGCACCGTGAGTGTGAGCGGTTGCAAGGTGAGAAACTTGCAAGCGTTCGACCTGCAAGGCCGTTTGGTGGGCAGCTCATCGCGCCCCACGCTCGTAGTAAGCAAAGGCGCAGGCGAGGTGGCCATCCTCAGCGTAACGACGCAAGACGGCCGCAAGCAAACATATAAAGTGAAATTCTAATCACCCTCCCATCGGACCGAGCGCAGAACAACATCGCGTTCGGTCCGATTTCTTTTTGTCCCAGTCGGTCGGCGGCTTTCTTACCCTGTCACATATAGTCGCCAACCACCGAATGGAGTTTTATCTGTTTTGTCGTCAAAGGCCAACCACCCCATGCCCATGCCTCTCACACAGATCAACCAAAAGCCACATGCAAAACGACAAGAAGGCACCTGCGAAGTGACAAAAAGACCCATGCGCGAAAGATTTTCCGAAGGAAAGAAGGGCGTTCTCACATTTTATGTTTACTTTTGCCCTATACTACGCTCGTAGGCTCAACCACGGTTGAACCTACCGAACGATAATTGTAGAAGACATTTTGATAAGAACAATGAATGCAACTGATTTGTACAGCATCTACCTGCGCCATCCGCAGGTAACCACCGACAGCCGAAGCCTTCCCGCAACGGCACCGCAAGACGGGAGCGATTGTGGAATATTCTTAGCTCTGAAGGGCGCATCGTTCGACGGCAACAAGTTTGCGGCGATGGCATTGGAGCGTGGTTGCAGCTACGCCATCATCGACGAAAAGGAATACATGGTTGAGGGCGACGACCGCTATATCTTGGTCGACGACGCACTGTTGGCCTTCAAGCAGTTGGCCCGAGAGCACCGACGCCATTTCAACATCCCCGTTATCGGCATCACAGGCACCAACGGCAAGACAACCACCAAGGAACTTTTGTCGGCCGTGCTGGCCAAGCGCTACCACGTGATGCACACCGAGGGCAACTTCAACAACGACGTGGGTGTGCCCAAGACGTTGCTGCGCCTGAAAGCTGACGACGAGATTGCTGTGGTGGAGATGGGCGCCTCACATCCCGGCGACATCCAGCAACTGGTGGAATACGTGGAACCCACACAAGGCCTCATTACCAACGTGGGGCGCGCCCACTTGCAGGGATTCGGTTCGTTCGAGGGCGTGATGCGCACCAAGGGTGAGCTTTACGACTGGCTGAAGGCCCATAACGCCGAAGTGTTCGTCAACGAGGCCAATCCCCACCTGACGAAGATGATGGAAGACCGACAGATGAGCCGCGTGCTGTCGTACGGACAGAGCGACGAGGCCAATCGTTACCAGGTGACCGGACGCGTCGTGGCGTGCAACCCTTACGTCAAGTTGCAGTGGGAATATGTGCCCGAGGGGGCCACGGGAAGCCTGCAATATGAAGTGGAGACCCAACTGGTGGGCACGTATAATGCCGACAACCTGTTGGCCGCCATTGCCGTGGGAATCCACAATGGTGTGGCGCCCGAACTCATCAATGAGGCGTTGGCCGACTACCGTCCTACCAACGACCGCTCAGAACTGGAGCGTACGGCCGACAACCTGCTGATCGTTGACGCCTACAACGCCAACCCATCGAGCATGGCAGCGGCACTCGACAATTTCAGTCGCGTTACCGTGGCGGAGCCGAAAATGGCCATTCTGGGCGACATGCGCGAGTTGGGCGAGGCCAGCGACGAGGAACACCAACGCGTGGTCGACACGCTTGAGAAGTTGCATCTCACCGATGTGTGGCTCGTGGGCGATGAGTTTGCCAAGACCCATACCACCTTCCGCAAGTTCCATAACATCGACGAGGTGAAGGCGGCCATTGCCCAAGACAAGCCGCGCGGCAAGTGCATCTTGGTGAAGGGCAGCAATGGCATCAAACTGTTCGAGTTGCCCAAACTGCTATAACCTTTGATCATTTCCCGTCGGCCATCACTCAAGCTATGACCCAAGGGAAGACAAGACGCCAAAGGGGCGTTTGCCATGTGACACGACACACGGCAAACGCCCCTTTTATTCTATAATCCATTCGTCTCGGTCTAATGGCCGACTGGGAATAATGGTGGCTCTTTGGAAATTAAAAACATAGTGACAAAAAACAAAAAAGTCCAGCCTCGCGAACGAGAACTGGACAGAATGAAAGGAGGAAGTGGTACCTCTTGGAGTTGAACCAAGGACACATGGATTTTCAGTCCATTGCTCTACCACCTGAGCTAAGGTACCCTCTTTCGAGCTTGAGAATTGCGGCGCTTAGTGCCTCATTTCTCATTTGCGAGTGCAAAGGTAGCACTTTTTATTCTAACCAACAAACTTTTCCTCAAAAAAATGCTCGTGTTTCAAAAAAAAGATGTAACTTTGCATCCGTCTTCAAGTGGGGAACGCTTTTGGGCGACCTCTCCATCGATTGAGGCAATCGGGATTTAGCGCAGTTGGTAGCGCACTACGTTCGGGACGTAGGGGTCGCTGGTTCGAGTCCAGTAATCCCGACCAAGCACTGAAAAGCCAAATGGTAGTCATCACCATTTGGCTTTTTTCGTTTTACCCTCTGCCCCACTCCCCACGCATTCCAGTTATTATCGGCACCATGCCAAACAGGCTCGCGACACCCCTTATATATAAGATGGTGGAGCGTGTCGGTCACAATCTCCTAATTGATTATGCATTTCCCCTATGGTTACGCAATAGCATCGAGGATGCCGACAAGCCCAAAAGCTGTTGGCAGACAATAGCAATGGAATTGCAGACAAGCCCAAAAGCTATTGGCAGACAATAGTGCCAGGGGCTCAACTTACTGCCCCACGCCACATTTTTTATGGCCCTACGCTTTGCCATTTCGTGCGAAAGGCTTACTTTTGCAGCAAATAAACGATACTACGAACACAAGGATTCACACCATGAAGATTGTTACATTCGGAGAAATTATGCTGCGCCTGTCGAAGCATTCTGGCCAGCGCCTGTTTCAAAACGGACCGTTCGACGCCGCCTACGGTGGGTCGGAGGCCAACGTGGCCGTGTCGCTGGCCCAACTGGGCGACGACGTAGAGTATGTGACTCGCGTTCCCAACAACGCCATTGGCGATGCGGCGCTGATGCACCTACGCGAGTTGGGCCTCAACGTGCGCCACACCGTGCGCGGCGGCAAGCGTCTGGGCACTTACTATTTTGAGCCGGCGGCAGCCATGCGCGGCTCACGCGTGGTGTACGACCGCGACGACTCGTCGTTCAACACCATGGCCTATGGCGACATCGACTGGGAGCCCATCTTCAACGAGACCGACCTGTTCCACTGCTCGGGCATCACCTGCGCCACCTCACAAGCGGCTCTCGACACCACCATGGAGGCCGTGCGCATGGCCGACGAGCGCGGCGTGGAGCTCACATGCGACATCAACTATCGTGGCAACCTGTGGAAATATCCTGGGGCCGACGCCCAGCGCTCGCTGCGTGAGCTGATGAGCCACAGCTCGTTTATCTTCGGCGACCAGAACGAGTGGTATGTGGCCAGCGGCATGGAGCCCATCCCCTTCACCGCCCTCGGCGAGGGCTACGCGTTTGACAAGGATGCCTACCGCCGCTATTTCGACCGTCTGCACGAGATGTTCCCACGCTGTCACCGCATGCTCATCGCCCACCGCAACATTCTTTCGTTCCAACATCACGTGAATTGTGGCGTGCTTTGGGTGGACGGCGACATCTATTATTCGCGCATCTACGACATCGACAACATCGTCGACCAAATGGGTGTGGGCGACGCTTGGGTGGCCGCTTACATCCACGCACGCCTGAAATGGCCCAACGACGAGCAGCGATGCCTGGAGTTCTCTGTGTCGGCATCGGCATTGAAAAACACCATTCCGGGCGACCAGAACCTTGTGAGCGAGGAAGAAATTTTGACTAACATGACCTCACGGGGTGGCCGCATCGACCGCTAACCACCACCCATCGGGGCACTTTTCATAATAGATGATACTTTGGGCGAGAGCACAACGGGCTTTCGCACCTACACAAAAACAATACGGGGGCAACGCACTGACGAGCATGCGTTGCCCCCGTATTGGGTTTTATGGGCGGCTCTCGCCCTCCACATATTCCTCCAGGAAGAGGTGTTCGCCGTCGAACACGGCATAGGTAAACTGCGAAATCCAGTCGCCGAGAATCAGCATGCGGGCCGTATGGCCGTTCTCGCGAGGCATGTTCAGGTCGAGTTCAATGTGGCGATGGCCGTAAATGAAATAGTCGATGTTCGAATGGGTTCTCATGTATTCCTTCGTCCACAACACCAAGTGCTCCTTATGCTCGCCCATGTAAGGCGGCTCCTTACCATCGACCCGCTTCAGGCGCGAGTGCTTGGCCCAGTTCAAGCCCAGTTGCATGCCCCACCAAGGGTGCATGAAATTTAGCATGCGCTGACACACGCGGTTGTGGAACATCCAGCGCAATAGCTTGAATTTCTTGTCGGGGTCGCCCAGACCGTCGCCATGGGCCATATAGAACACCTTTCCGTAGATGTCAGCCGTGAGCGCCTGACGATGCACCACGACCCCACATTCCTCCTCCAAATAGCCGTAGGTCCACAGGTCGTGGTTGCCGGTGAAGAAGTGCACCTCAACCCCCATGTCGGTCAACTCCGACAGTTTTCCAAGGAAACGGGTGTACCCCTTGGGGACGACATAACGGTATTCGTCCCAAAAATCGAACATATCGCCCAGCAGATAGATGGCCGACGCCTTCTCCTTGACACTGTCGAGGAAACGAACGAGGCGGCGTTCCTGCATGCGGCGATGCGGGATGGCCAGCGAACCCAGATGGGCATCGCTCAGAAAATACACGTTCTTTGCCATAAGCGTTGTGATGATAGGTCAGTCTATTCGGTGAGAAAGCGGCTCAGCGAGCCTTCTTATTCAAATCCCAGTTCCACGCGTGCCTCCTCGGTCATCATGCTTTGGTCCCAGGCAGGCTCGAACACCAGGTTCACATTGGTTCCCTTGATGCCCTCCACACTATCGACCTTTGTGCGCACATCCTCCAGGATGAAGTCAGCGGCAGGGCACGATGGTGCGGTGAAGGTCATATCGATGTCGACGGTGGCGTCGTCCTTCACATCTATTTTATATATCATTCCGAGGTCCCAGATGTTCACGGGGATCTCCGGGTCGTAAACGGTTTTCAACACGTCGACGATTCGTTCCTCAAGCTTTGTCTTTTCTTCTATGGTCATTTTCGCAATGGTTTGTTGTGAAGATAGTGCCAACGAGCGCCATGAAAGTTTGCTTTCAGATGGCCGAGTGCAGCCTATCTTTTGCAAAGATAGGAAAAAGATATGGAAAAGGTGCGCCTGACCAAAAGAAAAATCAGCAAACTTTCAGCGTTTGCCGACAAAAGGATGAGAAGTCTTCGACTGGCGCCATCAGCCGAACAATGCCCCCAGAGCATGTGCCCCGGTGCATGTCAGAGCTTGTCGATGCGGAGCGTTTGGTCGCAATAATCCACCACGGCGGGGCGGTGAGTGATGAAGATGACCGTCTTTTCGTGGGTGGCGAGGATGTTGTGGAGCAACTGCCGCTCCGTTTCGGGGTCGAGAGCCGACGTGGCTTCGTCGAAGAGCATTACCGAACGGTTGCGCAACAGGGCGCGGGCTATGGCTATGCGCTGCGCCTGTCCCTCCGAGAGTCCGCCGCCAGCCTCGCTGCAAACGGTGTCGAGCCCATCGGGAAGGTCCATCACAAAGTCGGCGCAACTTTTGTGAAGCGCCTCACGCATCTCCTCGTCGGTGGCGTCGGGCTTGCCCATGCGGAGGTTGTCGCGCAGGGTGCCGCTCATCAGCGTGTTGCCCTGCGGCACATAAACGAAGTTGCAACGCATACGAGGCGACAACTCCTTACTCTCCGTGGCGTTGTAAAGAACCACCCGTCCTTGCTGGGGTCGCAACAGGGCCAGCATCATGCGCACCAGCGTGGTCTTGCCAGCGCCGGTCTCGCCCAGCACGGCGGTGCATGATCCAGGACGGAAATCGAAACAGAGATTATCGATCACCTTGCCGTCGGCGGCGTCGTAGGCATAGCCCACCCCTTCCAACCTCACACCACAAGGCGCCGCCATCAGGATGGGGTCGCCCTGCTCCTCCAGCGGCGTCTCCTCGAGTTCCATCAGGCGTTCGGCGGCGGTGAACACCGAGACGAAAGCCGGAACCAACTTGGTGAGCGACCGGGCAGGACTCTGTATGCGGTTTACCAACTGCAAGAAAGCGGTCATACCTCCAAACGTAAGGGTGCGCTCCGACATGCGAACGGCGGCCCAGAGGAAGGCTACGAGGTAGCCCAGCGCAAATCCGAAGTTGAGCACGAGGTTGCTAAACACCGAGAACCTTGTGCGGCGCACCACGCGATGGCGCAGCTCGCTCTGCGTTCCCTCCAACCGCCCCACCATCGCCTCATCGTTCTCAAGGGTCTTAATGAGCACGCGGTGCTGTATGGTTTCTTGCAACACGCTCTGAACCTTCGAGTCGGACGTGCGCACCTCGCGCGTCAAACGGCGCATCTGCCCCATGTAAATCTTACTAAACGCAATGAAAACGGGAAGGATGGCCACCGTGATCAGGGCCAATACGGCATCCATCGACAACAGGTAGCAGAAGGCTCCCACAAACATGGCCACCACAGAGAGCGTCGACGGGATGGTCTCGGTGAGAAAACCCACCACGTTGCTCACGTCAAACTCCAAACGGTTGAGCACGTCGCCCGAGTGGTAACGCTCCCGACCGTGCCACTCGGAACGCAGTATGCGGTCGAGCATGCGCTGCTGCATACGGTTCTGGGCCTTCACCCCGAGGATGTTTCTCACCCATGTGGTGGCAATGTTCAAGCCGAAATCGCACAGGATTAGCGCGCCCATCAAGCCCACGGCGACATAGAGAGACCCCCGGACGGCGCCCGACGCCACATCGATGGCATGCTGCACGGCCCACACTTGGCCCAGCGACACCACCACCGACAGCAAGCCTATGAGCGCGTTGAGCGCCGCTTGGGTGCGGTTGCCACGCCAGGCCTGCCATAGCCAGCCAAGGATGGTGCGCGCGCTGTAGCGCGAAGGGGGAATCTTCAGCAGTCGTTTGATGTTCATGTGTCGGACGTATTGTTCAATCGGAAAAGTTCAATGGCCTCAGCGTTGGTCGGCGCCCCACATCAGCTTGTCGCGCAACGTGGAGAAATAATGCGATGAACGCTGCTTCACTATCTTAATCTTAAAAGGTGCGCGACGGATGATCACCTTCGTGCCCTCGCGCAGTTTCTCCGACCGTCCGTCGATGGCGGCCAGGAAGTTGTGGCTGCGACTCTCCACCTCCAACTCGACGACACAGTCGTCGTTGATAACGATCGGGCGGATGTTGAGACTGTGGGGAGCCACGGGGGTGAGACAAAGGATGTCGGCCGACGGCACAATGATGGGACCGCCATTGGAGAGATTGTAGGCCGTGGAACCTGTCGGCGTGGAAACGATGAGACCGTCGGCCTGATAGGTGACGAGGTACTCGCCGTTCACACGGCAACGAATGGTGATCATGGAGGCGTCCACACGTTTCAGAAGCGCTATGTCGTTGAGGGCGTAGGGGTTGCCTTCGATGGGTTCGCCTTCGGCCTCCACCTTGATAACCGTGTGCTCCTCGAGCTTGTATTGGCCCTCGAAAATCTCACCAAGGGCCTTTTCCACCTCCAAGGGAAGCACGTCTGACAGGAAGCCCAAGCGCCCCATGTTGACACCCAACACGGGTATTCCCTTGGCGCCCACACGGCTCGCAGCACGCAGGAACGTGCCATCGCCTCCCAGGGAAATGGCAAAGTCGACATCGAAATTATAGTCGTCGAACACGCCTGAGCACCACACCTCGTCGTCGCTCTGCCGCACAAGAAACTCGTAATACGGTCGATCGATGTAGAGCTCGGCGCCGTGGGCCCGCAGATAGTTGATGGTTCGCTCCACGGCCACCGACTTCTTGGTCTGATACTCGTTGCCGAAAAGGGCAAAACGCAAATGCTGCTGTGACATCGTTTATCGCTTTTTAATCTTCTTTATCTTCTCAAATCGTCGGAGAATGGTAAACTTTTAGTAAATTTGCAACTATAACCCCTGCACGAGGACGTTCCGACAAGCGCAACGAGAACGTGCTTGCAAATGGCCGAGTGCAACCTATTTTATGCAAAAATACTACTTTTCATCGAATTAACTCATCAAATCATGGCAAAAGTATATGAATTTCTCGCCAATGGCTTTGAGGACATCGAAGCATTGGCTCCTGTCGACATTCTTCGCCGAGGAGGCGTTGACATGAAAACCGTTAGCATCACTGGCACCGAGTGGGTGGAATCGGCGCACGGCGTCACCGTCAAGGCCGACCTGACGTTTGAGCAGGCTGGCGACTTCAGCGACGCCGACATGCTGCTCCTGCCAGGCGGTATGCCGGGCGCAAGCAATCTCAATGAGCACGAGGGGGTGCGCCAAGCGCTCAAAAGGCAGCATGAAAGCGGACGACGGGTGGGTGCCATCTGCGCCGCTCCCATGGTGCTGGGATCCATCGGCCTCCTCGAAGGGAAGAAGGCCACCTGCTATCCCGGTTTCGAGAAATACCTCACGGGCGCCACTTACACCGCACAACTCTTCCAAGAAGACGGCAACATCATTACTGGCGAAGGACCGGCCGCCAGCCTGCCTTACGCCTACCGCATACTGAGCTATTTCGTCAGCGAGGATGAGGTGCGCGCCATGCAGCACGGCATGATGTACGCCCACCTGATGGGAACCGAGGCTTAACACACTACGCAATAACACCAATCCGAAACCATGGACCATATCATCATTGTGGCTGGAGGCAAGGGAACGCGCATGGGAGGCGACCTCCCCAAGCAGTTTCTGCCCATAGGCGGAAGGCCCGTCCTCATGCACACCATCAAGAAGTTTCACGATTACAACCCCAAGCTCCACATCATCGTGGTGCTGCCCCACGACCAACAGGCCTTCTGGCGGCAGCTGTGCAACGAGCAGGGCTTCACCATCGAGCACGACATCGCGGATGGTGGCGCCTCGCGCTTTGAGTCGTCGCGCAACGGACTGGCGCTTGTGCCCGACGATGAGGAGGGCGTTGTGGGGTTCCACGATGGCGTGCGCCCCTTCGTGTCGGCCGAAACCATCGACCGATGCTTCGAGGCGGCCCGCGAGGATTATGCCGCATTGCCCGTCATGCCCGTCACCGACACGCTGCGTTTTACGGGCGGAAGCAGCGCCGGGCGCAACGTTCCGCGCTCCGACTACCGCATTGTGCAAACGCCACAGGTGTTCGACATAGCGCTGGCCAAGCAGGCTTTCCGCCAGCCTTACCGCGACGCGTTCACCGACGACGCATCGGTCGTGGAGAGCCTGGGCTGCCAGGTGCGCATGGTGGAGGGCAACCGCGAGAACATCAAGCTCACTACGCCCTTCGACCTCCAACTGGCCGACTTCATCATCAAGCAGCAATAAGGCGGCGAACGGGCAGCCGTCGCGCCACGAGTCGGCACGCACCAAAGCATCAGTAAGCAGTAATCTCATTCTCCTCACTCAGGCAAATGGACATCCTCTCACAAGACATCATGTATCTTTCGGGCGTAGGCCCACACAAGAAAGACACACTGGTAGGTCAGCTCGGCATCAAGACCTGGGGTGACCTGTTGGAGTATTATCCTTATAAATATGTGGACCGCTCCAAGGTTTACCGCATATCCGACCTCACTGGCGACATGCCTTTTGTGCAAATCAAGGGAAAGATTCTCAGCTACGAGGTGTTTGCGTCCGACCGTCGCCACAAACGCACCGTGGCCCACTTCACCGACGGGCATGGCGTGGCCGACCTGGTGTGGTTCAAGGGTGGGCAATACGCCATGAAGACCTATAAGGTTGGCGAGGAGTATGTGGTGTTTGGAAAACCCACCACCTACCAAGGGCGCTACCAGTTTGCCCACCCTGAGATGGAGCGGGCGGCCGACCTGTGCCTCAACGACATGGGCATGCAACCGTATTACATCACCACGGAGAAGATGAAAAACGCGGGCATGACCTCGCACGCCGTGGGAAAACTGACGAAGACGCTGGTGGGGAAGATTCCGGCAGGCGCCCTGCAAGAAACGCTGTTGCCCTCGCAGATCAGCAGGTTGCACCTCATTTCACGCGACGACGCCCTGAGAAAGATCCATTATCCAAAGTCGCTCGACGATGTGCAACGCGCCCAAGTGCGCCTGAAGTTTGAGGAACTGTTCTACGTTCAGCTCAACATCGTGCGCTACATGGCCGAGCACCGCAAGAAATACCAAGGCTACGTGTTTGGCAAGGTGGGCGAACACTTCAACCGCTTCTACCAAGAGAACCTGACCTTCGAGCTGACCGGGGCCCAGAAACGTGTGATGCACGAGATTCGCGACGACCTGCGGTCGGGCAGGCAGATGAACCGCCTGTTACAGGGCGACGTGGGATCGGGCAAGACGCTGGTGGCGCTCATGGTGATGCTGCTGGCGCTCGACAACGGCTTCCAGGCCTGCATGATGGCGCCTACGGAGATTCTCGCCGAGCAGCACCTGGCCACCCTTCAGGCGTTTCTGAAGGGAATGGACATCCGTGTGGAACTGCTGACGGGCATCGTGAAGGGCAAACGCCGCAAGGAGGTGCTCGAAGGACTGGCCGATGGGTCGGTCGACATCCTGGTGGGCACGCACGCCATCATTGAGGACAACGTGCAATTTAGGCGCCTCGGCATGGCGGTGGTCGACGAGCAGCACCGATTTGGTGTGGCCCAACGCGCCAAACTGTGGGCCAAGAGCGAGAAACCGCCACACATACTCGTCATGACCGCCACGCCCATACCGCGCACACTGGCCATGACCATCTATGGCGACCTCGACGTGAGCGTCATCGACGAACTGCCGCCGGGCCGCAAGCCCATCGTCACCCTGCACAAGTATAACAACCAGACGACCAGTCTCTACAACGGCATCCGACAACAAATCAACGAGGGACGACAGGTCTACATCGTGTTTCCGCTCATCGAGGAGAGCGCCAAGCTCGACCTGCAAAACCTCGAGGAGGGCTATGCGAGCCTGCGCGAGATATTCCCCGAGTTTAAGCTCAGCAAGGTTCACGGACGCATGAAGGCCGCCGAGAAGGAGGCCGAGATGCAGAAATTTGTCAGCGGAGAGACCCAGATACTCGTCTCAACCACCGTTATCGAGGTGGGCGTGAACGTGCCCAACGCCTCGGTCATGGTCATCGTGGAGGCCCAGCGCTTCGGATTGTCGCAGCTCCACCAGTTGCGCGGCCGTGTGGGACGAGGCGCCAAGCAGAGCTTCTGCATCCTCGTAACGGGCTACGAACTGTCGCAAGAAACGCGCAAGCGCATCGACATCATGTGCGAAACCAACGATGGGTTCCGCATTGCGGAGGCCGACCTGAAACTGAGAGGCCCCGGCGACCTGGAGGGAACACAACAGAGCGGCATTGCCTTCGACCTGAAGATTGCCGACATTGCACGCGACGGACAACTCGTGCAGATGGCACGCGACGAGGCGCAACGCATCATCGACAACGACCCCGACTGCAACAAGCCGGAAAACGCCTTGCTATGGGACCGGCTCAAGGAACTGCGGAAGACCAACATCAACTGGTCGGCCATCAGCTAACCAGTATCCGACATCCATCGACCACCAACCATTCCACCCCCAAAAGCACAACCTTTCACCCCTGTGTGATATTACATTATATTGCGTAATACACACCGTCGCATTACATCAAAAAGTGAGCCGCATTTCGTTAAATGTGGGCAAATTAGCACATTACAAATGTTAACAGACAGGGAAAAACACCGTTTTTATGTTAATTTCTGAGCAAAAACTGTTAATGTAACAAGCTCATTACAGATTTTTTATTACCTTTGCACCGTCTTTTGATAATTCATTGAACCAACTAACATTCAATGACGACATGCAAGGCAAACGTTTCTTGCATTTCGAAAGATCTGAACCTAATCGCAAAACGAAGCACATGACGCTGAAAAGAACTATAAAGACTATAACGCTATCACTATTATTCGCACTGGCAGCCGAGCCCGTGGTAGGACAAGACCTATTGGCGCGACAGGCTCCCATCGACCGAAGAGCAAAGAAGCTCGACTCCATTGAAGTCAAGTCGTTCGCCGAAAGAGAAAACATGCAGTCTCCCGCCGCCGATCTTTATGGCGACGAATGGGACAACACCTACGCACATCGTGCCACCGAACTCCCCAATAGATTTACCATCGACTTACGCCATTTCTGCATGCCCACACCCAGTCGTGTGGTGACCAGTAACTTTGGTGCCCGTTGGGGCCGCCAGCACAAGGGCCTCGACATCAAGGTTTATGTAGGCGACACCATTCGCGCCGCTTTCTCGGGAAAGGTTCGCATCGTGAAATACAACGCTGGCGGATACGGAAAATACATCGTCATTCGTCACCCCAACGGCCTGGAGACCATCTACGGCCACCTCTCAAAGCAAATCGTTAATGAAAATCAAGTGGTGCGCGCAGGCGAACCCATCGGACTGGGTGGCAACACCGGCCGAAGCACTGGTTCGCACCTCCACTTCGAAACACGTCTGTGCGGCGTGGCCCTCAACCCCGCCCTGCTCTTCGACTTCCGCAACCAGGATGTGACGGGCGACCAATACGTGTTTAACCGTGAGACATACGACCGCGAGTCGGCAGAGGCCACACGCGAGCGCGGCAAGGTGGGCAACGGCGGTTACACCCGCGACATGGTTCAGGGTGGCGAACTGGGACGCAGCGAGACGGCCGACGAGGTAATCAACTACGCCATGAACGGTCCGGAGCGCCTCTACTACAAGGTGAAGAACGGCGAGACGCTTGAGGGCATTGCCAACAAGCTCCATGTGGACATCAACAAGCTCTGCCGCCTGAACGGATTCCGCAAAAACCAGCGTGTGAGAACCGGACAGATCGTGAGATACTCTTAATGCATCAGCCACGCCATTGGCGTGAACCCATAAGAAAGCCCTGCACTTCCATCGGATGTGCAGGGCTTTTTGGTATCCATGCGCGAAGCTTCGTATGGAATGGGCCACAGGCAAGGGCCAATAAGGGAGGCTCATTTCTTCTAAACGCCCCTGCGCAAGGCTCCTCAGCCCCGCAACACTCAGCATTGAGCAATGCCAAGGCTACAGGCGATGTATGGATATTTGGCTAAAAAGTTTGTCCACCATTTCGGATGAACCAGAGAACGAAAACGCCGTTTTTACCCAACTGGAGCGACAAAACCGAGACTTGCGTTTGCGGTTAGGCATCTTTCGAGTTGCGAAACATGCCTAACCGAGCCACCGTTTGGCGTCTTTCGCACTGCCAAAGGGCATCTTCCGCACCTCGATTAGGCATGTTTTATAGTGTGGAACGTTAAACGGGGAGTGACGAATGAGGCGTTTTAATTGTAAATACCTGAATGTTAAGCATTTACAAAAACACGCCAAGAATCGCATATTTCGACCAAATATTTCCGCCGTGGAAAAGAAATGTGTAGTTTTGACTATAGATTGTTACCCATTTTCAGCGTTCTTTTCTCCCACAAACAACGGAAGGGACATATAAAAGGATCATCCGACATTTGGAGTGACTTGAAGTGCGTACTACTTCTAATAGCTTTGGCCTCAGACGGCGACCGCGTCTGATCGAATTTCTCTCACCCCGAATGGTTTTTCTTTTAGCCTCAGACGGCGTAACAACAAATTTCTCGAATTTTCGAATTTTCCTAATTGCGTTAGCCAAAATTCGTTCAAATTGGTAATCGTAAAACGATTATATCAATTCGTTAATTCGTTCAATTCGTTGTTACCGCGTCTGAGCGTAAATACTCACGTGTGTCCTTTATCACTCCAAATGTCGGATGAGCTATATAAAATCCCCAATCAGCCGAATAGCCGATTGGGGACCAAGCGTATTGAATTGTTATTTCTTCAGTGCCGACCGCAACACAAACCATGCGTGCATGGCCAGCGTTGGCAGCAGTCCGTAGTGGTGTCGCATCAAGCGGAAACGCTCGCGCAACGAGGCCCTATGGTTCTTTACCGTCATGCCTCCGTCGAGGTAATTGACCACCACCGCATCAACATTGCGCAGTGGAAGTCCTTGGCGCTCGGCCGCTTTCATCACGCGGATACACCAGTCCACATCGGCCGAGAAGCGATACTGCATGTTGTAGGGGTTGGCCTTGGCCAGGTCGGTGCGCGCATAGAACGCCTGGTGGCACACCAGCATGCCCTGGCGGAATGAGCGCCACGTGAGCCGCTCAGGTGGTTGCAGGCGGCGATGGCGCAGGAAATGGCCCTCATCGTCGACGATGTCGGTGTTGCCATAGAGCACACCCGGAAGCTCCTCACCATCGCCCACGCTGCTGGCAACGAGCTCAAGGGTGTCGGGCGAGGGAAAGACGTCGCCGGCATTGAGAAACACCAGGTAGTCGCCCGTGGCCTTCTGTATGCCCTTGTTCATGGCATCATAGAGCCCACGGTCCTTCTCCGACACGACAATCACCTCGTGTCCATTGTCGGCCGCGGCCGAATGGCGCTCATAATCGCGCGCTATCTCCACGGTGCCATCGGTCGACAGGCCATCAAGGATAATATGTTCCACATCGGCATGAGTCTGACTGAGCACACTCTCTACCGTGCGCGGCAGCTCGTGGGCTGCCTGATATGTGCAAGTAATAATGGTTATCTTGATCATGTGAAACGAGCAATTCGTCAGATATTATAGTTTTTGAAGGCCAACGCCTGGTTGTAAACCTCCACGTAATGCATGGCCACGGCACGCTGCGAATAGCAGGTTCGCACCTTCGTCAGGGCGTTTTGGCGCAAGGTGTCGGGGTCGGCCTCGTTGAGCACCCAATGGATTCCTGCCGCAAGGTCGGCCGAGTCCTTATACTTGGCCACATAACCGTTCTTCTGGTGGTCGATCATCTCTGGGATGCCACCCACCTTGAAGCCCACCGAGGGAACGCCGCAGGCCATGGATTCCATGATGGTGTTGGGCAAATTCTCATCGAGCGAGGGAATGACAAACACGTCGGCCGCACTGTAGATGTCGGTGATTTGTCGCTCATCACTCACATATCCCAATGGGAAAGCGGGCAGGCGCAACTGGCCGACCACCTCCTCGGCATGACCGCCAAGGATGGCCACCACGGTGTTTTGCTGCATCTCGGGGTGCTGACCCACCATGCGGTCGATGGCCCCAATGAAATAGGCTATGCCCTTGCGCTCCATGGTGACACGCTGCGACACAAAGAGAATGACGCGCTTGTCGACGGGAAGGTTCACACGCTCGCGAGCCTCACGCTTGTCCTTGGGATAAAAAACATGGGTGTCGATGGGATTGGGGATGGTGTCGACATGCAGGCCCGAGAGCAAGGCGCTTTGCCGCGCTTGGTCGCCCAACCACTTGCTGCAGGTAACGAAATGAATGCCGCTGCCACTATATAACTTCTTCTTGCGGTTGAAGATGCGCGTTGAGAGGTCGAAGGGCGAATGGTGCTTGGGCAGGAACTTACAACTCTGGCAGGTGCTGCGGTAGGCCTTGCAACCCAACGTAACGTGGCAGATGCCCGTCGCAGGCCAAATGTCGTGCATGGTCCACACCACTGGCTTGCCCGAGGCTATGATTTTACGAATGACGCCCAACGACAATAGCCCCTGATTGACCCACGCCAGGTGGATCACGTCGGCCTCCTTAAACTCAGGAGTATTCGTAATATCGATTCCGGCATTGGCCATATCGATCTCAAAGAGGTTTTTACGGTTGAAATGCAAATGCCAAAACAGGCACCAACGCTCCCAAAGAAAGTTCCAGCGGCGAAGCCATGGGTGAGGGGCCTGCACCACAACGATGCTGTCAGTTACCTTGTCGGCTACGAGCAATTTGGCCTTCACGCCGTTATTGTTGAGCGTTTCGAGCAGGCGATTGGCAGCAACGGCAGCCCCACCCGTCTTCTCGCTTGTGTTGATTAACAGTACTCTCATACCTATAAGTTGTATAAAAAGCCATGATGGCGCAAACGAGAGCCATGAGAATTTATTCGCAAATGGCAGAGTGCAGCCCATCTTATGCAAAGATAATAAAATCGAACCAAATTAGTAGGAAATACGATAAAAATGAGATAAAAAGATGATGTGTGCGTACACAACCCTTGACATAAATCAATTAAAGCACATTTTTGAAAAGAAAGTGGCATCGTTGTATTGCAGAATATAGATATTAAGTGTAATTTTGCATCGTCAAAAGGTTAATAGATTGTTTAGGTTAGTAGTAATAGATTTAGGTTTTTAGTTATTAGGTTTAAGGTAGATTGATAGATTGTTTAACGGAGAACAATGGAGACCGTGAGGTTTTCATTTCGTTTGAAAAGGATTTTTAGTTAAACATAGGTGTACGTTGGAGCTCGTTGATGAGTTTCAGCGTATTTTTTTTGTGCCCGTTGAGCCCACACACCATCAAGCCCACAAGGTCAACAATCCCAAATTGGCCATTAGCCAACACACAAAAAAGAATGCCTATCAGGCCCACGATGCATACTGCGCATCGTGGGCCTGATAGGCATTATAACAAGGCTAAGCCTTTTCTTCCTTGTTTGCAAAAGCCCCAAAGTGAAGCAAGGCGTACGCCGCTATTTAGCGAACCTTCTCCACCAGGCAAACGGCATAGGCCGAGATGCCCTCCTGGCGACCCGTGAAGCCGAGCTTCTCTGTGGTGGTGGCCTTGATGCTCACTTGGTCCGCATCGCATCCCATGACATTGGCGAGGTACGCCTGCATGGCGGGAATGTGCGGGTTGAGCTTCGGGCGCTCGGCGCATACGGTGGCGTCGATGTTGACGAGTTGGTAGCCCTTGGTGGCGATAAGCGCCACTACTTGCTTGAGGATGACCTTGCTGTCCATGCCCAAGGTGTCGTCCGACGTGTCGGGAAAATGGTAACCGATGTCGCGCATGTTGGCGGCGCCGAGCAAAGCGTCGCATATAGCGTGGATGAGCACATCGGCGTCGCTATGCCCCAACAGTCCCTTGTCGTGGTCGATCTTCACTCCGCCCAAAAAAAGGTCACGACCTTCCACCAACTGGTGAACGTCGTAACCCATTCCTGTTCTTATATTTGTCATGTTATCTACGTTTAAGCAAATCCTTGATACCATCCATATCGAAACTCAGCGTGAAGCGGAGCGTCTGGTCGAGCGGGTTGCTCTTGGCCGTGGCAATGACGTAACCGGCATCGAGCGAGAACACGCTCATCTTGAAACCGCCACCCACCGTGAAGTACTTTCGGTTACCCTTGTTAGCGCTCTCATGATGGTAGCCGGCGCGAAGGGTGAACTGATCGTGGTAGTTATACTCCGCACCCAAGCTCCATTGGATCTCCTGCAACTCCTCCTTGAAGCCACCGGGAGCGTCGCCAAAGCTCTTGAAGATACCGCTGATGCTCGACACGTCGTAATAATCCTTCTGCACACGCTGCGTGTAATCCTCGGTTGTCTCACCCTCTTCCTGCTTGGGATAGGTGGGAACGAGCAACTTATTGGCGTCGGCGGCGATGGTGAAGCGGTTGTATTCGTCGACCGGAATCATCAGAGCGGCACCCAGACGCAGGTTGGTGGGGATAAACTCGCTGTTGTTGTAGCCACCAAACTTAATCTTACTACCGATGTTTGAGATGTTAAGACCCAATCCCAACTGGCACTCGCGCGCACCTATGTTGATATAGTTCTGGTAATAAGCGGCGATGTCGGCGGCAAAAGCCGAACCGGGCGACGTGTCCCGTGTGTAGTCGTAGGTAAGGTCCGAATAGATCCAACGTACGGCAGCGGCGATGGAGAACGTCTCGCTGAGCATGAGCGAGTAGGCCACATCGAGCGACATCTCATAGGGATTGATGGTGTTGCCGGCATTCGACGAGCCACCGCCTGAGCTGGATGAATAGTCGCCCATCATCACCTCACCCAGCGAGAAATAACGGAACGAACCCGAAACGGCGCTATAGTCGCCTATGCGATAGTAGCCGGCAAGATAGGCAAGGTCCATATCGCTCACCAACTGGCGCAGCCACGGCGTGTAGTTGAGCGCCACTCCGGCACGGCTAATCGTAAACGGGTACTTGGCGGGGTTCCAGTATTGTGAGGTCACATCAGGGTCGGTGGCAACACCTACGTCTCCCATGGCGCCAGCGCGGGCGTCGGGAGCGATGGTCTGCGAGGTGACCGACGTGTTGACTGGGTTAAACATGTCCTTCTTATCCTGGGCGTTGGCCTGAAAGGACACAACGGCAAGAAGACATGCCACAACTATTCTCAAGGTCTTGTTCATTCTGTGTATCATTGTTGTATGGATGGTTGCAACACACGGCTGAACCGTGGGAACGACCAAAAATCATTGACTTCTATAGAAACGTAGGCAAGGGGTCATTTATTGTTGATGACGACGAGTTTCTTAGCTTTCGACGCTTCGGAACTGCCATCGCTCGATACGCGGACGCGATAAAGGTAAACACCGGTCTGCAACCGACCGCCTCCGTCCTGGCACAAGTCCCAATCGACTGTGTAAGCGCCGTTGGTCGACACGCCCGTCTCGGAGTGGGTCCACAACAGGCGACCGCTGGTGTCGAAAACGTCAATCGCCACATCCATGGCCGAACCGCTGAAATCGTGACTGATGATGAACGTGGTGGAGGTGGAAGCGGGATTTTTCGACACGTCGATGCCGTAAAGGGTGGGCTTCAATCCCTTCACCACATTGAAGTCGAGCGTGGCCGTCGAGGAGTTGTTGAGCACGTCCCACGCACGGAAAAGCAGCGTGTGGCGACCGGGCTCCAACGCCGGCAGACTATAGCTCACGGTGCCTCGTTGGTAGGTTCCGAAATCGTAGGCGAAATAATCGTTGAGCTTATAGGTCATGTTGGGACTGCCGTCGATCACGAGTTGCAGGTCGTGGCCTATGCCTGTGCCTGCCGCATTGATGCCGTCGTCATCAGTTAGCTGGGCTACGAAGTAAGGTGTGGGGTTGACGTTGCCGCCATTCTCAAACTGCGGCGTGTTGAGATAGCAATAAATCTTCGGCCCCAAGGAGTCGACTGCGTTCTCGTCGCTTCCGCCCACAAGGAAGTTGTCCTCGGAGCCATGGGCAATCTGTTGCTTGTCGTTGCTCACGGCATGAATGTTGATAAGGCCTCGCTCATCAGAGTAATTGATGTCTTTGGGCACCACGAAGGAGAAAGCGAATGCGCCGTTGCGCACACTATCGGAACCCGTGAAGAGCGTGTTGGTGCGGTCGAAGAAGGTGAACGCCACCTCCGCCTCGGCGCTATTGTTCAGTCGGCAAGTAACCAACTCACGCGAGTCGCGCACCAATGCCGTCATCACACCATTGAAAGTGGGGGCGTTCTCTATGTGTCCAGCCACTCGCGCCACGCTTCCAGCCTTGAGCGTAAGGGGATTGCTGGCCGACGGACGGACGCCGTTTATGGAGTCGACCACTATGCTCAGGGTGGGCAAATGGAGTGCTATGGCGGGGTCGCCAAGGAGCGAATACTGCAACTTATTGACCGTAGTGTCCTGCTTGTTGGTAATCAGCTGGTTCTTGGCCAAGCGCTGCGCCTCGCCAAGAGTGATAGGTTTGCCATCGGGAGCGGACAGCACATAGCGCATGAAAGCCATATTGATGGACTTGTTGTAATTGGAGTACACGGTGCGTGTGGTGCCGAAGAACGCCACGGCGCCTCCCTTGCTGTTGGTCACGGCAGCCTCTCCGATGGTGGGCTCCACGCCGTCGAAGGGCAGGATGTCGCACGAGGCGGTGACCCAAAGGGGAAGGTTGGTGTTGGAGAACTTCTCAAAGTCGCTCAGCGTCAGCACCCGCTCATGCGAGATTTGGTCGGCACGACCGTGTCCGGCATAGTCCATGATAAGGGCGCCAGCCTGCTGTTGCTGCTTCAACAAGGTGGTTATCTCGGGGTAGCTGTTGCCTGTCGAGGTCGAAACGCCTTTGTATGCGTCCCACATCACTTTCTTTATCTGATAGCCGGGATGGCGTGTGGCGATGTCGTTGGCGGCAGCGTTGATGTCGGTCATGTGCAGATTGCTGTTGCCATCGTCGCCCATGAAGACCAACGTGTTCTGCCAAGCGCCAGCGTTTTGGTTCTCCACGTAGCTGATGGTCTTGTCTACCATGGCCTTGGCGTCGTCCTCCGTGGTGACGGGGAAGCGTCCAACGGCCATGTCGAGCTTGTCGGAGCGCATCTGGTCGACGCCCTCTCCATCATCGAGCAGGCAGAAGAAGCCATCGTCTACGAAGCAGTTGATCTCATTGAAAGAGTTCTCGCTCTCAAAGCAAAGCAAGTAATCGTCGGGGTTGAGGTTGGCGCACTCGCTCGTAAGCATGCGGTTATCCCACACGCAATCGCCGAAAAGCAACAAGTAACGGGGCATGTCGGCATCGGTCTCGGCGCGGTCATAGAGCATCTTAAGGTACCGGCGGTAAGCGTTGGCGTCGGGTGTGCCACTGGAAAACTCATTGTATAGTTCGTCGGCCGGCACGATGCGGACACGCATGGCGTCGTGCTGCTCGTGGAAAGCGGCAAGACGTTGGGCCTGCTTTAGCAGCTTCTGCGAGGTGGGAATGATAATGATCATGTCGGCGGCAGCGTCGGCATGATGATCTTGGTTGGTGATATGGTACACATATTCGGGCGTGGCAAACTGCGCCGCGAGGCTGGGAGCGGGTGCGGGCTTGTCCCAAGCCATCGACACATAGTCGAGCCGGATGGGGTCGCCCAACACGCAACGCACGCTCACCGTGTCGGAAGCCGTCAGCCCTGAGAGGTTGTAGGTGGCAGTAGCAGAGTTGCCTTTATCGTAGGATCCTAAGGAAACGTAGAGCTCGCCCACCTGTTTGCCGTTGAAAAAGACCGTTGCACGACTGTTCGAACCTGCCGACACGCTCACCGTTAGACGCCCACTCGTGGCACCCGTACGGTTGTTGAACACCACCTCTTTAGACTTCCCGTAATGAATGGGGTCAGGATCGAAGAGGTTGCGGCCGCCTGGATACCAGCTGTAACCATCCTTCTCGTAGAGCGAATGGTAATCGTCGGGCGACGGATAGAACGACGACAGGAACGCCGCCGAGTCAACCCTCTGGGGCTCAGCGTCGGTCTCTGTAAGGAAATAATAGCCGTAATCGGAGTAAGGATTGCGTGTGCGGCGGGTGGCGGTGTTGTTCGCCCAACTCACCGGACCACGCGCATAGAAGAGACGTCGGTTGCCTGCGGCATAAGTGGGAACCTCGTGCAGGTCGTCGGTGGCACGCAGTTCGTCGCCCACAAACTTCTCATTCTGCAGGTTTCCGCCGTATCCATACACCTTCACCTTGCTCAGATTGGAGAATCCTGCCTGTCGGATGAACGACTCGGTAAGCTGGTAGACACCTGTGGAAGGCACGCGAATCTTGGCCCATGTGCCTGAGGCAAGCACCGAATGGTCGGCATAACGCGACGCCTCGGCTGTGCCTCGGGTTCCCGGCGCCATACGTTTCGCGCGTGGCAACGCCTTGGAATCGATGCGTAGCATGAAACTGACGAGTATCTGATAGCGTCCCTCGCGATAGACCAACGGACAGAAGCTCACCTCCAAAGATCCCTTCTTGCGACTGAGCACCAGATGTTGCTCCACGCGGGGAAGCACCGGCAGCGAGTCGGCGGACAAACGATGGTAATGGGCTATGTCCTCCTGGGTCATGTCGATGAACTCCGGATAGAGAATCATAGAGGAGTAAACCGAATCGGCGAAAGTACCTTCCAAAGGCACGGAATAGCTGAACTGCGGCAACATCGAGTCGACGCTGACCTCGTCGGACGTCAGATTGAAGAACCGTTGGGCCGTAGCCGTCATGCTTATCACGACCGCCAGGAGAAGAAGTTGTATTCGTCTATGTTTCATGTTTTGTCTGTTGATAAAGGGAAGCGCACGAAACGCCATGCGCTGTTGCAAGCCATCGGCATCCAAGCACTATTAAGGGGCCCATTCTAAGAGCAGCCACCAGAGGACGAGGCATTTGTAATGGCGAGCGCTAAGAGCAGCCACCGTAATTCGAACCTTTAGGAATGGCGAGCGCTAAGAGCAGCCACCGTAATTCGAACCTTTAGGAATGGCGAGCGCTAAGAGTAGCCACAGGAGGCAAGGCGCAGTTACTTGCAGTTGAAGTCGAGCACCTTTCGCTCCTCGATGTAGCCCTCCAGGTGATCGTCGATGCTCACGGGGCCAACGCCTGTTGGTGTTCCCGTAAAGAGGATGTCGCCCGTTTTCAGGGTGTAGAACTGGCTGATGTAGGCAATGATCTCATCGACCTTATAGAACATATCGCCCGTATAGCCCTGCTGCACCTCCTTCCCGTTGATGTCGAGGTGGAAGCGCAAGCGCTGGATCTCAGGCAGTTTTTCCTTGGGAACCCAATCGCCAATGCAGGCCGATCCGTCGAATCCCTTAGCAATATCCCACGGTTTGCCTTGCGAGGCGAGTTTGCGCTGCATCTCACGCGCCGTGAAATCGATGCCGATGGTGTAGGCGTCGTAATAGCGATGGGCAAAACGCTCAGGAATGTTCTTGCCCAAGCGGCAGATGCGCACCACCACCTCGGCCTCATATTCGATACGGCCCATGTGGTCGGGGATGAAGAACGGCTTGTGGTCCTTGAGCAAAGCGGTGTCGGCTTTCAGGAAAATGAACGGTTCCTCTGGTTTAGATAACGTACCGTGAAGCGCTTTATTGTGCAAAGCGTAGTTCATGCCAATGGCGAAAATCTTCATAGTTATGGATGATTAAGGTGAATATTCGATGAAGGAACGACGAACTTTCGTCCATCGCGAATATAGAGTCCGGGGGCAAGAGCCGAAGCATCGGTTCCCACTCCACGGCCATCGAGGGTGTAAATACGGCCTGTAGCTGGTTGCACAGGCACGCTCTGCACGCCCGCCGCCTGCCGTCTCAACACTTCCTCAAGGCCAGCGGTGACGTCGATCTCGCCGTAACCATAGAGGTTGTTGGGATATGAGAGCATGGGGTCGTAGCGCCGACAAGTCTTTTCGAAGATGCTCAGGCAATCGGAAGGCGACAAGGACGGGTCGGCCTGCAACCACAGAGCGATGGCTCCAGCCACCACAGGCGACGACATGGAGGTACCCGCGTTGCTGTTCCATGCGTAGGTACGGCCTTTGTGGGAGAAATGGCGGACATCCGAGTTGATGTCGCCCGCATCGGGATTGTTCTCCAAATAGAAGCTGCTGTACGACGAAATGATGTTTTGTCCAGGGGCCATCACATCGGGTTTGACGCGCCCGTCGAAGGTTGGTCCGACACCAGAGAAAGGCGTGCGGGCACCCCCTTGACCATTGTCGTAAACCTTCTGCTGTCCCAGATAGTTGATAAACTGCGTGCGATAGCCCGTCGCTCCCACACAGATAACCGCCGGAGCGCTCGACGGTGAGTTGATGCTGTGGCTGTTGTCGCCATCGGCAAGACTGTTGTCGACACTACTATGGTAGAGCCATCCTGTAACAGGGAAGAGCTCCACGTCGGCTCCTTGCCCAACGAGTTGCACGGCCACGGGATAACATTTGCTAAAGATGTGGGCCAAGGTGATGACATCCCAGTCGCAAACCACCTCATCGGCATTGTAGCAAGAGGGATAGGCCGTTGCCGAAACGACATACTTATAGTCGCCGACAGCCACCGTATCGACGAGCGTCGAGTCGCTTGTAGCAAGCACCTTGCTCATCGGAACATCGATGACCTGCGGTGCATCGGCCTGACTATAGACCGATAATCGAAACGTAAAATCAGCCGTTGCCTTGGTGGTAAAGCCCACATTCTGCAAGTTGCTGCCACAGAAGAGTCCCGCCGACTGCTGCGAGGGCGCCTTGTGGAGATAGTTGATGGCCTGCCCGTCGTTGCCCGCCGAGGAAACAATGATATGTCCAGGACCAACAAGCGAGTCGAGCATCTCATAATAAAGCACATCGTAGCCTTGGAAATCCTGTCTCGATCCCTCGCTGAAATTGATGACGCACGGCTTCCCCACACGGTCGGCGTAGTCGAAGATATACTTGAACCCTAATGCGTCGAGGGCGTAAGTGTACTTGTAATAGTCGTCGGGATTGATGAGGGCGATGTCGTCGGTCGTGGCGTTGCACACCAAACAGATGTCGCTCTCCCACGCAATGCCGCGATAAGGCGACAGCGTGTCGGCTCCCTCCGCCCCACTTCCGGCGGCGATTCCGGCGGTGTGCGTGCCATGGGTCTGCTTCAACCCATCGCGCGGACAGCCCAAAGCCAATAGGCTATCGCGCCCCACATAATCGCGCCCGACGGGCAACGACGACTGGAGCGTATCGATGGCGAGTTGGTCCCAGAGGGCCTTGATGCGATACTGGGCCATGTCGGGAGAAAAGAAGTTGGGGTGCGTGAGGTCGAATCCGATATCCTGCACACCGACGACGACCCCCCGTCCGGTGTAGGCTTGCGGCAAACGAAGCGACTGCTGGGCAGATGTGGCGTTGACAACAACGGCCGTTGTGTCCATGTGGGTTGTGGCGCGTTGGCCCGCCTCAATCCTTACGACCCGCTCGTCGCATGAAAGCGGCACCAAAGAGCCCAAGGGAATGTTGGCCACAAAGAGCCCTCCTTTCTGGGCAAGCACCTGCGCCCCCTGTTCGATAAGGGGCGAACAGTCGGCCGACGCCAGTTTGACAAACGCCATGATCGTTCTCTCCGACCGCACGTTTGGCTTGGCAACCGCCTTGGCCACCGTTTTGTTGGCCATGCGCTGCTGTGCGAGCCACGCCTGCCTGACGAGCGGCGACATCTTCCCAAAGGCCGGACGCTGCGCCCACGCCGTAAGGGTAGCCAGCGAAAGAAGGGCCAAGGCCAACCATCTGCTCATTGCTTGCCACATATAATATAAGGTGTAAAAACAATATGGGGAACCGCGGAAGACCGCGTCTTCCATGGTTCCCCACTCGTATTGATGTATAATCAGTGATTAGTCGCCTGACAAAGAGAAGCGCTTGTAAGCAGCCACCTTCAGACCCTTGGCCTGAGCGTCGAGCCACTGAGAAACGGTCTTCTTGTCGCCCTCCTCGAACTGGAACTCCTGATCAACCAAGCAGTTCTCCTTGAAGAACTTAGCCATACGTCCCTTGGCGATGTTCTGGATCATGTTCTCGTTGAGCTTGCCAGCAGCCTCAACACTTACAGTGCTGATGATCTCGCGAGCCTTGTCGGCGTCCTCCTGAGAGAGCCAGCCCTTGGCAACGTTCGACTCGATGTGGTCCTCGCTGTCGACGAGATTGGCGTTGACGCCAGCCTTCTTCAGGGCAACATTGACCTGACGCTGGATCTGCTCCTCTCTTGTCTTCATGATAGCCACCTTGAGTTCCTCCTCCTTAACGCTCTCGGGCACGCTGGCCTCGTCGAGGGCCACGGGCTTCATGGCAGCCACCTGCATGGCAACCTTGTGACCGGCGTCCTCATTGGCGTCAGAGAGCTGCACGAGTGTGCAGAGCATGTGGCGACCCATGTGGTCGTAAGTGTAGATGTTGTCGCCCTCGAGCACGTTGTAGCCGTCGAGCTCCATCTTCTCACCCACAACACCTGAGCGGCGTGTAACGGCGTCGGCCACCTTCACGTCCTCACCGTCGTAGTTCACGGTCAGTTCGTTAACCTCCTCAAGTGTCTGAGCCTTAGCGGCCACGGCAGCGTCGAGGATATCCTGCGTGAGCTTGATATAGTCGGCACCGTTGGCAACGAAGTCGGTCTCACACTTCAGGGCGATCATGGCAGCGAAGCCATTCTCGTACTTAGCGAGCACGCAACCATTGGATGTGGTGCGGTCAGAACGCTTTGCAGCGATAGCCAGACCACGCTCACGAACGAGCTCCACAGCCTTTTTGATATCACCATCAGCCTCGGTCAGAGCCTTCTTGCAGTCTTTCATACCTGCACCGGTCATTGTGCGAAGCTTCTTGATGTCTTCAATTGTAACAGCCATAATGATATTTTACTTTAAAAAGTTTGATGAATAAACTTCAATATGATTACTCAGCGGCGGGAGCCTCTTCCTCAGCAGCGGGAGCAGCCTCAGCGGCAGCCTCGTCACGGCGAGCGCGACGGGGAGCGTGGCGACGGCCCTCAGCGGCCTCCTCAGCCTGCTCAGCGGCAGCCTTGTCGTCGGCCTTCTCAGCCTTGCGCTCCTCCAGACCCTCAGCGATAGCACCGCAGACAGCGTCGAGGATCACCTCAATAGAGTCCTTAGCGTCGTCGTTGGCGGGGATCATGTAGTCCACGTTGTTGGGATCAGAGTTGGTGTCGACCACAGCGAACACGGGGATGCCCAGGCGGTTAGCCTCCTTCACTGCGATGTGCTCCTTCATCACGTCGATGACGAAGAGAGCCGAGGGCAGACGAGTGAGGTCAGCGATAGAACCGAGGTTCTTCTCGAGCTTGGCGCGCTGGCGAGTGATCTGCAGCAGCTCACGCTTTGAGAGGTTCGAGAATGTACCATCGTTCATCAACTTGTCGATGTTCGTCATTTTCTTTACAGCCTTACGGATGGTGGGGAAGTTGGTGAGCATACCGCCCGGCCAACGCTCGATAACGTAGGGCATGTTGACAGAAGCAGCCTTTTCGGCTACGATGTCCTTGGCCTGTTTTTTAGTAGCGACGAACAGAACCTTCTTACCGCTCTTGGCGATGGCCTTGAGAGCCTCAGCAGCCTCGTCGATCTTGGCTACTGTCTTGTTGAGGTCGATGATATGAATACCATTGCGCTCCATGAAGATGTAAGGAGCCATGGCGGGGTTCCACTTACGCTTCAGGTGACCGAAGTGGCAACCTGCCTGAAGCAACTGGTCAAAATTTGTTCTTGACATTTTGTTCAATTTTTAATTGTTTACTTTCCTTTTTAATTCTTGTTAGCTGGGGTTCCTGCCCCGAGCGTAACCGGCCAATGGCCGTTGCTTAGAACCAGCAGCCAGGTAGCCTCGCACCGATCGTGGAAGAGTCCTGCCTGTTTGGATGCTAAACGTATCTCCGGCCTCACACAGATAGAGACCCAGGAGATATTAACGCTTACTGAACTGGAAGTGACGGCGAGCCTTGGGCTGTCCAGGCTTCTTACGCTCAACGGCACGGCTATCACGTGTGAGGAATCCGTGGTCCTTGAGGTTCTTCTTGTCTTCAGCGTTGATCTTCACCAGCGCACGTGCGATGGCGAGACGCAGGGCCTGGCTCTGGCCGGTGAAACCACCGCCGTCGAGGTTGGCCTTGATATCGTACTTCTCTGCGACCTCGAGCAACTGCAGGGGCTGCTTCACCACATACTGCAGGATAGCTGAGGGGAAGAAAACGGTGATGTCCTTCTTATTGATTGTAATCTTACCGGTGCCCTCTGTGACATAAACACGAGCCACAGCGCTCTTGCGGCGACCGATTGCATTAATAACTTCCATCTTGTCTCAAATTATTTATACTGGTTAATATCAATAGTCTTAGGCTTCTGTGCCTCCTGCTTGTGCTCAGCACCCTCGTACACATAGAGGTTGTTGAGAAGTGAGCGACCGAGGGGACCCTTGGGGAGCATGCCCTTCACGGCGTGACGAATGATCTTGTCGACGCCATTCTCGCGCTTGCGGAGATCTGCAGGCGTGTTGAAGCGCTGTCCACCGGGATAACCAGTATAGCGAGTGTAAACCTTGTCGGTTTCCTTCTTGCCGGAGAAACGCACCTTGGCTGCGTTGATGATGATGACGTTGTCACCGCAGTCGACGTGCGGAGTGAAAGTGGGTTTGTACTTTCCACGGAGCAGTTTGGCAACCTTCGAGCAGAGGCGGCCAACAATCTGGTCGGTAGCGTCGATCACTACCCACTCCTTTTGAGCTGTTTCCTTGTTGACGGAAATAGTCTTGTAACTTAAAGTGTCCATTTTAAAATTTAAATTTACTACTAAAAAACGTTTTTATACCTTATTTATAACAGAGACCTCACGGCGCCTCCAGTCTAAAAGAGACCATCCATGGCTTTCGCTCTGCTGCGCGGATGATTCACAAACCACCGTGTCCGGCCAAAGGCACGGCTATTTACACGTCCGCACGGGGGACTCTAAGCGTGTCCCGAAATAATCGGTGTGCAAAATTACATATTTTATTTCATACACATCTTACAGACAAGCCCTGAACGCTCTACGTTTATTATATTTTAACGGTTTTAATGTTATTTAACTACGCCAAACCCTTCAAGAAGTTCCTCAAGGCAAAGATGGAAGAGGGGAAACGCTGGGGTGACGAGGCCAGAGGAAAGGAGCTCCCAACGAAGAAGGCGGAAAGGGACGAAACTGCCGGAAGAGCAGGGAATGGAAAATGAGAGAATGGGAAATGGCGCATGAAAGAACAGGAAACGGAAAGCGAGAGAACTGGAAACGGAAAGCGAGAGAGCGAAAACTCCCTGAGGGTAAGACAAGAGACGGAAGACGGGCGCTTCGGAACAAGAAAAGCACAAGGCTTTCCGGTTTGAAGCACACCGAAAACAAGCAACAATCTATAGCAAGAACTACACATTTCTTTTCCACGACGGAAATGTTTGACCGAAATACGCGATTCTCAGCGCATATTCGTAACCATCTAACGCTCAAACACTTACATTCATCACACACAATTCCACATTGCACATTTAACATTCCACACTATAAAACATGCCTTTTCGCAATGCGAAACATGCCCATCGGTCGTGCGAAAGACGCCAAACGGTGGTTCGGTTAGGCATGTTTCGCAACTCGAAAGATGCCTAACCGCAAGCGCAAGTCTCATTTCACGGGGTTCGAGACGGCAAAAATGGCTTTTCCGCACGCTATTTCACTCCAATTCTCGACACAACTTTTTCACCAAAATACCCAACAACACGCACCCACCCAGCGCCCTTCGCACAAGGGCACAGCAAAAGGTGGCGCCTCCGAAGAAGCACCACCACGATGAATAACTTAGAGAGAGTATGTTGAGGTTTTCATGCCCCACTGGGCCATTTTCACTTGCGTATCTGCTTGTTCAGCCACTGCAGGGCCTTGGTCATGGCGTTGTCTTGCTTGTCCTTGAAGTAGGTCTTGTAGCTCTCGGGGGCGGCAATGTCAGGCACAAAGCCCTTGCCCACAAAGTCGTAGCCATCGGGGGCATAGTCGTGCTTGGAGCAGATGTTGGCGGTGCACACCCCCGGAATGATTGCGATGCGCACGCCATTGCCCGTGCTTCCGCCCGTGGGCTCACCCACCAAGGCACAATGGCCGGTGGCGCGCAGGAGGGCGGTGAAGTCCTCGGCGGCCGAGAAAGTGCCACGATTCACCAGCAACGCCACGGGCTTCGTGTAGCGTTCGAGCTTGCTGTTGGCATCCAGCGTCATCAGGGCGCCCTCCTGTCGATAGACCCTCTCGGCCATTCTCCACGAGGCGAAGGCTGGGATATACTCCCTGCTCTCCCACGCACCCGCACGCAGACTTTGTGCGATGAAATGGCGTGCCACATGGTCGCCATTGCCCGAGTTGCCTCCGGGATTGTCGCGCACGTCGATGATGAGGGCGCGCGTCTGCAGGATTTGCGGATAGAGCTTGTCAAACTCGCGACAGATTCGCCCATCCATGAAGTTGTCGATGCGCAGATAGCCTACGCCCCCCTTGAGCAGGGAGAACCTGATGGGCACGTCATTCTGCTGGGGCCTGATGTCGAACCCACTTCCGTCGAAGTTGTAGCCTACGCTCACCTCACGCTTGCCATCGCTCAGCGTCAAGGTCATCTGGCGGTTGTCGCCACCCATCGTCAGGTTCTTGTCGTCGTACATATTATGTATAAGCCATTGTGGGGTGGACGACGACACATAGGGCGCCAACTCGCGCTGGGCGTACACCTCAGGCGCCTCGCCATTGACGGCCACCACCTGCAGGCCACGTCGCACGCCCTTCCGGGCAAAAGCCGAGCTCAACACCTGATCGACATACACCTTCCCGTCGATCCACCGCGTGGTGAGGGGCATGGTGCGCAGGTCCTGTGGGTAATCGGAATACACGAAGGTGTGGCCATCGTGCAACGTGGCGGCCATGCGTTGCAAGAGGCGTGTGGCCTCCTCGTCGTTGGCGGCGGCCTTGATCTTCGGTATCATGGCCACGTACAGGCTGTCCCAATCAACGCTGACCCGATTCATGAACACGAAGTTTTGCTTCACCCCACTCCACAGATGGCTCAGTCCGAGCAAGCGGCGTGTGGGTGCGTCGATGGCGGCCCAGGCGTCGCCCAGGTCTCTCTTGGGCTTATAGTAGTCGCGGAAAAACCAGTCGAACGGCACACAAAACTCATTGCCCAACTTCCTGGCTTTCAAGAAATAGAGTGTTCCGGCCGACCATCTCATCCCGTAGAACATACGGAAACGTTCGAGCCCCATGTCGGCCCTGCCTTCGCCCATGGCCACATGGGTTCGCTCATGATACTTCTTAAACACCTGCATGATGCGGTCGGCCTCAGCCTTATCCACCCCCTTCAGCGTCAGTCGGTTGCCCACGGTCCATCCGCTTCCTTCACCTTGGAGCCAGGAGAAGTTTGCGCAGCCCGCCCCCCAGCCGCCCGTATAGCGCACGGCGGTCTGCGTAACGCCCGGTCGGGCCAGCAGTTCCTTATAGATGGCGTCGATGGCCAATGTGTCGGTCTCGTCGGCTTTCATTCCTGTCGCCAACAGCAGGGCGAACAGCAACATGATGGTTTTCTTCATTAGGATTCTATTATGATGATTCAACAAATTGAGAGAGGCTTTTATCGGCCTCCTACCTACTATACGTTTGAAAACCGAAAAGATTGACAACAAAATGCGAAAAAGTGGGGCAAGCCCCCAAAAAACGCATCATTGGCAACCACTTTGCCGCAAAATGAGTTTTTTAGGAAAGACGAGCCGATTTCTCGATAATAATCATTATCTTTGCAAAGATAGCGCATACAGATGCGGCAACCCTCGGCCAAGCCTTCTGCGGCAAGGGCCCACAGGGCTATTTTTCATGCGAAAACTAAAGAAACTAACAATACATGAGCAAGAACGTTTATCTCGGAATGGTCGGCGACATCCTTCACCCCGGCCTCATCAATATCATCAACGAAGGCGCCAAGTTGGGCGAACTCACCATCGGCCTCTACACCGACAAGGCCATTGCCACCTATCGCTCACGCCTGCCCTACATGACCTACGAGCAACGCGAGCAAGTCATCAAGAACATTCGCGGCGTGGCCCACGTGGTGCCGCAGGACGAATACAGCTACATTCCCAACCTGCAGAAGTATCGTCCCGACATCCTCATCCATGGCGACAACTGGAAAGAGGGCCGCGACTCGGAGCTACGCCTGGAGTGCATCAAGGTGATGGCCGACCTCGGAGGCGAGGTGGTGGAGGTGCCCTACACCAAGGGCATCAACTCGTCGTCGCTCTTCGATGAGGTGAAAGCCATCGGCACCACACCCGACATACGCCTGAAATCGCTGCGCCGGCTCATCGCCGCCAAGCCCATCGTGCGCATCCTCGAGGCCCACGACGGCCTCTCGGCGCTCATCATCGAGCGCTACGAGGTGAAGAAAGGTCAGGAAATTCGCGCCTTCGACGGCATGTGGTCGTCATCGCTCACCGACTCCACCTCGAAGGGCAAGCCCGACATTGAGGCCGTAGACCTCACCACGCGCATGCAAGACCTCACCAACATCCTCGAGTGCACCACCAAGCCCATCATCTACGATGGCGACACCGGCGGACTGCCCGAGCACTTCCAGTTTACCGTTCGCACCCTGGAGCGCAACGGCGTGTCGGCCATCATCATCGAGGACAAGACCGGACTGAAGAAGAACTCGCTCTTCGGAACCGAGGTGAAGCAGACGCAAGACTCCATAGAGAACTTCTGCCACAAGATACGCATGGGCAAGGCCGCCCAGATCACCAACGACTTCATGATCATCGCACGCTGCGAGAGCCTCATCGCCGGGCAGCCCATGGCCGACGCCCTGGAGCGTAGCTTCGCATACGTCGACGCGGGTGCCGACGGCATCATGATCCACAGCCGCAACAAGAGCGGCGACGACATCAAGGATTTCTGCGCCAAGTTCCGCGAGAAGCACCCCTTCGTGCCCATCATCGTGGTGCCCACCTCCTACAACCACGTCAAGGAAGACGAGCTCATCTCGTGGGGCGTCAACGTGGTTATCTACGCCAACCACATGCTCCGCGCAGCCTACCCCGCCATGTGCAAGTGCGCCGAGACCATCCTTGAGAACGAGCGATCGCTCGAGACCGACCCCTTCTGCATGCCCATCAAGCAGATCCTGGAGCTCATCCCGGGAACCAAATAACCCTCAACAAACACGCCACACAAGGCAAGCGGCACCCCCACGGAGCACACGCGAGGGCGCCGCTTGCCCACACCAAACACATGAAGATTCTATCCGAAGAACAACTGGCGCAGCGAAAAGCCATGACCCTCGAGACCCTCAAGGCCTTCATAGCGTTCTGCCAAGCCAACAACCTCAAGTACTACGCCGCCTATGGCACCGTGCTGGGTGCGGCGCGCCACCACGGCTTCATACCTTGGGACGACGACATCGACGTCTACATGATGCGCGACGACTACGACCGTTACCTGCGCCTCATGCGAACCAACCCGCCCAAGGGCTATGAGCAGGTGGAATATGTTCACGACAAGGAGTATTATCTGCCCTTCGCCAAATTCTGCAACGCCCATTCCACCATTTGCGAATGGACCGAATACCGCATCAGTTTCGGCAATTACATCGACGTGTTCCCACTCGATGTGGTGCCCGATGACGACAACGAGCGCCAACGCTACTGCGACCGCATGCTGAAATTGCGCAAAATGATTGCCGCCGACCTGTTGCGCAAGTCGTGGGCCAACATCCTTGGCAACATCACCAAGCAGAGCCTGCGACTCACGTTGGGCGACATCAGCTACGCCCTCTTCCGAACACCCATCCGCAATTATCTCGTGGGACGGATGGAGCGGGAGCTGCGCGCCTACCACGGCACACGCTCCAACCACATCTGCTTCAGCTCGAGCTACACCTCACGCGAGAAGAACCTTACGGCCGACATCTTCGGCGACGGAACGACGCTGCCCTTCGAGGACATCAGCATCGTGGTGCCCACACGCTACGAGGACTATCTCGTGACATCGTATGGCAACTGGCGCCAGCTGCCGCCCATGGAGCAACGCGTGCAACACGACGTGGTGTTCATGGACCTGAACCGAAAGATTCCTTACCGCGAAGTGAGGAAAATCATCGACAAGCCGGGCTACAACGGCGCGTCGGAGCAATGACAAACACCCATCTATGGCAGACACACTCAAAGAGAAAACCACCAAGGGCCTCTTCTGGGGGGCGCTCAATAGCGGCACCACACAGGTGCTCAACCTGCTCATCGGCATCATGCTGGGAAGGCTGTTGTCGCCGGGCGAGTATGGCATCATCGGATACATCGCCATCTTCACGGCCATAGCGGGCAACTTGCAGAGCTCGGGGTTCAGCACCTACCTCATCAACATGAAGGACCCCAAGCACGAGGACTTCAACGCGGTGTTCTGGTTCAACATCCTCATGAGCTTCTCGCTCTACGCCATCCTGTGGTTCGCAGCGCCGCTCATCGCCGACTTCTTCCACCAACCGGTGCTCACGCCCTTGTCGCATTTCGTCTTTTTGTCGTTCGTCGTGGGCAGCTTCGGCATCACGCCCAACGCCTACCTCACCAAGAAACTCATGGTGAAGGAGATGACCATGATCAATTCGCTCGCCCTGATCCTCTCGGGGCTTACTGGCGTAACGCTCGCCTTCCTGGGCTATAGCTATTGGAGCCTGGCGTGGCAGCAGGTGCTCTACATCACCATCCTCAACGTGGGGCGCTACTATTACGTGCCATGGCGGCCCTCGCTCCACATCGACCTCAGGCCCATACGCAAGATGTTTGGCTTCAGCATGAACATCCTCGTGGTCATGGTGATGAACACCGTGAACAACAACATCATGTCGGTTATCATCGGCAAATTCTTCAACAAAGACATATTGGGCAACTACAGCCAAGCCTACAAGTGGAATTTCATGGCCTATTCGCTCGTTTCCAACACCACGCAGCAAGTGGCGCAACCCGTCTTTGCGTCGATTGCCAATGAGCGCGAGCGCGAGTTGCGCGTCTTCCGCAAGATGATGCGGTTCACGGCGTTCCTCGCCTTCCCCGCCATGTTCGGCCTGGTGCTCGTGGCGCGCGAGTTCATCCTCATCACCATCGGCGCCAAATGGATCGACGCCGTGCCCTTGTTGCAGATCCTGGCCGTGAGCGGAGCCTTCTTCCCCTTCTACACCTTGTATCAGAACATGGTCATAGGGCATGGCCGCGCCGACATCAACATGTGGTGCAACATTCTCCAGATAGCCTTGCAAATCATCCTCATGCTCTGCACCCACAGCCTCGGCATCCTTGTGATGATTACCGTCTACAGCGGCTTCAACATCCTATGGCTGCTGGCATGGCAGACGCAAGCCCACCGCCTCATCCGCCTCAGCCTGTGGCAGGTGGTGAAAGACATGGCGCCCTTCCTGCTCGCCGCCGGTGGCGTGATGGCCGTAACCGGATGCTGCACACAGGCCATCGGCACGCCCATCGTGCTGCTGCTCGCACGCATAACCATGGCGGGCGTGCTCTATTTCGCCGTCATGAAGGTGGCGCGCGTGCAGATTTTGGAGGAGTGCCTGCAATTCGCCAAGAACAAATTCAAAAAATAACTGGTATGGAAATATCCGTCATCATCCCTGTTTACAACAAGGTCGACTACATAGACCGTTGCCTGGAGAGCATCCTCACGCAAGATTTCAGCGACTTCGAGATTGTGGCCGTCGACGACGGAAGCACAGACGGATCGGCCGCCAAGCTCGACACGCTGGCCCAGCACGACGATAGGGTGCGCGTGTTCCACCAGCCCAATGGGGGCGTAACGGCGGCGCGCCGGCATGGAGTGGCCGAGGCGCGGGGCCGATACATCATGTTCGCCGACGCCGACGACATGCTCACACCCCACGCCATGGCTGCCCTGCACGAGGCCATGGTGACCTCGGGCGCCGACGAGGTGATCGGAACATTCACCAATCAGTATCACGCCCATTGCGACTCGGGGCGCCGCGGATGGCACAACAGCGACGAGCTCATCGGCGCCCTGCTCAGCATCAAGAACACGTTCTGCGTGTTGTGGGGCATCCTCTTCAAGCGCCAGTTGCTCGAAGGGTGCCTCAACGCGCCCCGAGAGATCATCGAGCGCGAGGACAGCCTCATGCAAATCAAGTGCCTCATGAAGGAACCCAAGGTGTGGTTCATCGCCGATGAGGTGTATTGGCACGAGGAGGATGTGCCCAACACGCGCGTGGAGGACCTGCGGATGATACGCATCTACGACGACGAGATGCGCCGCACGTTGCAGCCCAAGTGGCGGGTCATGGAGCCGTGGTTCCTTCTCAACCAAATCAAGGTGTACGAAAACTTCCTCTACAAGCGGCAGTTCCACGTGCTCGACCGCTACTATCGCCCCTTGCGACAGCAGGTCGACAGCCGTGTGCCATGGCTCCACCGCCTCTTCCTGGCCCTTCCCCCACGCTTGGCCTATTACCCCCTGAGATGGTTTAAGGACCGCATGCGAAAGCGGGCGCAGAAACAATAACGAGAATTGGAATAGATGGCGCATGCCATCGCGACAAACATAACCTACCGATTGGCGCTAAACCACACCCACCATGAAACATCCTTATAAGACCGATATTGCCGTGTTGATGCTCTTCTTCAACCGGCCCGAGACGTTCCAACAGGCGTTCGACGCCGTGAAAGCCTCACGCCCATCGAAGCTCCTGCTCTATCAGGACGGACCCCGCGAGGGCAACGAGAAAGACCGCAAGGGCATGGAGGCATGCCGACGCATAGCCAGCGACGAGAACATCGATTGGGAATGTGAGGTGCATCGCCACTATTGCGAGCACAACCAGGGATGCGACCCCTCGGGATTCCTATCGCAGAAATGGGCCTTCTCGTTGGCCGACAAGGTGGCCGTCGTGGAGGACGACGTGGTTCCCGCCCCTTCATTCCTGCCCTTCTGCAAGGAGATGCTCGACCGCTATGAGCACGACGAGCGCATCACCATGGTGGCCGGATTCAACACCGATGAGGTGACGCCCAACGTTCCCTACGACTATTTCTTTACATCGGCCTTCTCCATCTGGGGCTGGGCGTCGTGGAGGCGCGTCGTGGAGAAATGGGACGGAACCTATTCGTTCATGAACGACGAATTCAACCGCCAGCAACTGGCCGACCTGGTGAAGGCACGGGGCTACCGATCCGATTTCATGCGCATGTGCGCCGACCACGCCGCGGCAGGCAAGCCCTTCTTCGAGAGCGTGTTTTGGTCCACCATGCTCATGAACAATGGGCTCGCCATCATGCCCACCCGCAACATGGTGAGCAACGTGGGCGCCACCGCCGACTCCACCCATTATGCCGCCTTGCAGACCATGCCGCATGGTTTGCGCCGCATATTCACCATGCGACGCCACGACGTCACCTTCCCCCTGAAGCACCCCAAGTATGTCATGGAGTATGTGGCCTACAAGGAACACACCTACCGCACCAACGGATGGGGACACCCCTGGATAAAAATGGGGCGAAGCATCGAAGAGCTCTGGCTCAACCTAAAGGCTGGGAACACACGCCAAATAGCCCAAGCCCTCACCCGCCGCATCAAGAAATGGATGGGCAAGGGCAAGCATGTGTAGTTACCTCCTCCTTACACCATTTCACGATTCTCTTATCCGGAACAGGAATTTGTTCGCGGCATTTTCAAAAGCAACCTTTTCTTCGCTATTCATATCTAATCGACAAGCGTCGATGTTGCAAGGCCCGAGCCATCCTTGGTTCTAGCCCAAATAGATGGGCTGCCAATAGTCAAGCCTCTCACGACTCCTGCCTCATCAACCGAGGCTATCGACGGGTCTTCGGATGTCTTCAGTTCTCTTCATCATGACGACAAAGGTACAATTCTCATGCCGTTAATTGCGGGATTCGGCGTGTTAATTCACACTAAATCCCGCAGAACCAAATAAATTAAGTTGACGAGTTGACAAGTAGACGAGGAGATTCGTTTTTCCATGACAAGAGTTGTTTACGTTTCATAAACAAGTAATGCAAATTTCCTCGTCTACTTGTCAACTCTTTATCATTATTACGAATGTCGTGTGGCAGCCGGGCTGTGACGTGTCGGCGAGAGTAAGGTTTCCGCCCTGTGCCATCATCATCTGACGGGCAAGCGACAGCCCGATGCCGGAACCGGAACGCTTGGTGGTGAAGAAAGGCACGAACACCTCGCGTG